>OGSY01000002.1_pt1 | contig 287233 bp, 248 predicted proteins | sample 1574281 | NCBI WGS metagenome assembly OGSY01 (sample SAMN03295855, study PRJEB24534) | human gut metagenome | isolation source: fecal sample 5 from infant 8 | host: Homo sapiens | place: USA: Pittsburgh, PA | collected 2014-07
CTGTTACCTCCACATTCTTTTTTATTTTGAATGTCCGCAAAATCCGTCCTACATCTTATGGCCTCACAGGTACAGTATATGGGCCGTCTTTTGGGCGTAGCGGATGTTCCAAAGAAATATTGGCTGTTCCTCATGGTAATCAGTATTTTCAATGCCGTTGTCGGTATGATTGCCATGAAATTAATTATTCCTTTCTTTAATTAACTTTTTGAAAGAAGGTTATTGTATGAGTAATGTAATGAAACACTTCAACTATCTCCATTCCATTCCGGAAATCGGAATGCAGGAGGTAAAAACGTCCGCTTATGTGGCAGACGTCTTGAAAAAACTCGGCTATGACGTGGAAACAGGCGTCGGCGGCGGTACAGGTGTCGTCGGTGTCTTAGACAGCGGCAAGCCCGGTCCCGTACTGGGACTCCGTGCGGACATGGACGCTCTCGCTACCAAAGACGGCGGTGCCGCCCATCTCTGCGGCCACGACGGCCATATGTCCATGCTTCTTGCTGCCGCTGAAGAAATTATGGAAGAAAAACTTGTCAAAAAAGGAAAACTGAAACTCGTTTTCCAGCCGGCAGAAGAAACAACGGAAGGCGCTTTCTCCATGCTGAAAGGCGGCGTTATCGATGATATAGATATCCTCATCGGTATGCACGGCCGTCCCATACAAGAATGTCGCACGGGAGAAGCTGCGCCTGCCCTTTACTACAGTGCCGCTTCCCACCTGAAAGTGGACATCAAAGGCGCACAGAGCCACGGTGCCCGCCCCTATTTGGGGATCAGTGCCTTAGATGCAGCCTGCCTCGTCGTGCAGTCCGTCAATGCCCTGCGTTTCAACTCGAATGTAGTCTATAATATCAAAGCTACACAAATTCATTCCGACTGCGGCGTTACCAACGCTGTCCCGGGAGAAGCGACCATCACTTTCGACCTGAGAAGCCAGGACAATGATGTCATGGAACTGATGATTGAAAAAGTCAAAACCGCAGCCGCACACGCTGCCGCATCTATCGGCGCAACAGCAGAAGTCACCGTGATGAACCAGGTCCCTGCCTCCATTCTCACCCCGGAAATCACAGATATGCTTGCCGAAGTCATCAAAGAAGAACTCGGTGAAAAAGCATGCATACCGCCGATCACCACAGCAGGCGGAGAAGACTTCTTCTGGTATCCGAAAGAACGGCCGAATCTGAAAACAGGCTTCGTTGCACTGGGTGAAGATGCACAACCTGGACTTCATGACCCGGCAATGCACTTCAATACCGATGCCCTGCCGAACGGTGTAAAAATTCATAAAGGAATCGTCAAAAAAATTCTCGGCTGATTTCTTCATAAAGGCAGCTCCTGCAGGGGCTGCTTTTTCTTGTCCCTTCAGGAAATCCCGGCACGACTTTGCGATTTCCTCTTTAAAAACAAGCACTAAAAAAGCACATGCCTTGCGACATGTGCCGTTTTTTTTACATTATACAGCTTTCGTGCTGTATTTTCCGTCCGTGAGCAAACCTGTCCACGCACCTGCTTTCATTTCTGCCACCATGGCATTCATGAAATTATATTCCCCTTCCAGACGGAGCAGATCCTCCAATCTTCTCGTATGGAGCAGGCGGGAATAAATGCGGCCCGCTTCATCATAGACCATAATAGCCGGATGTACAGAGTTGTCATCGGTATAATCAATGCCGTTCTCTCTCATATAATCCGATACATCTCCAATCAGACGTTCATACGACTCCAGTAATTGTTCCATTTTCATAACTGCATCATACATGTGGTTCATGGCGATTCTCCCTTCTATAAAATTATTTCCAGTGAAATCCTTTATATATGTGACCGGTCTGAATTCAGGTTTCCCTTCCTTCTGATTTGATTATATGACTATTTTCCCCCAATTTCCAGTGTTTTATACAAGTTATTCCCATTTGTTATATCTTTCTCTTTTTTTCTACCTTTTAGTCCTTTTTTGAATGAACTTTGAGAAAATAAAGACATATTTTCCGGTTTTCAGAAAAGCAAAATCAAAAAATATTGAAATGACTCACACAAAAAAGCCGTTCCTGTCTGTTTGAAAAAATAAAACGGCATTAAAAAAGCAGGCATCCCCCGGAAAATCCGATTTTTCTCTGATTTCCTAGGCCCGCTTGAACATTTTCTTTGTATTGCACTTGGAAAAAACGAATTTGTCTTCCCTTATCTGGTACTCGAGCGACCAGATTTCTCCATGACTCACTTCTACCCGCATATTTCGCGGTCCCACGTTGTATTCCTTAAACCGCTGGCCGCGGATATGACGGGACCAGGAGGCCTTCACTTCGATGACATGCTCGCCCGGTGCCAAGTATACCGCCGGAACGCCGACACAGTAGAGAAACGGCTCCGCTTTAAGGCCGTCAATTCTTGTGATTTCATTGATACTTGCATAGTTTGTATTTCCTGCATGTCTTTTGTAGAGAAGAACGATGGCGGAATGGCGGTTCGATGTATTCAGGCGGGTAATCTTTTTCTTTTGCATTTGAAAAATAAAGAAAATAACAGCCATAGAGGCAATAATTCCGAGCACACGCCATATGTAGAGTGTCGTTTCGTCTATCATGCCCGTCATGCGTTTTCCCCCTTCCTTTTCTTTTATTGTAGCTTATATTCTATGAAATAATAAAATTCCTTTAATTTATATATAATATTCTTTTCGGTTATATTTCTTTTTCTCTTATTAAAAAACGCCCTCTTATCAGGAGGGCGCCGGAAATAAGGATTATATATTCCAGTATTTGGGAACGTATTTCGATGTAAATAAATTGATGGCAAAATTGTCGGTAAGACCGCTGATGTAGTCTTTGGCGGCAAGGGAAATATTTCCGCCTGCCAATTTTTTCTGTTTTTCCGGAAGTTCATCCGGGTGTTTCATGTACCATTCATAGAGCATGACGACTACATCGTGCCCTCTTTTTCTGTCGGGAATGAGGGCCTCTGACATGTAGACCTGGGAAAACATAAATTCCCGGAATTCGAGGAGCGTTTCATCTCCTTCACGGCTCATGTGTATGCTGTCCTGATCCGCCGAATTCGCAACGAGATCTTCTACCATCGCGGTAATCATGGAGGAGTGGGTCGTTCCGAGAACTCTCCGCACTCTTTCGGGGAGCTTGTCCGCCGAGATGAGGCCCATGCTTTCCGCATCGTCATAGTCGTGGCAAAGATAGGCAATACGATCGGCGTATTTGATTAAACTGCCTTCCAATGTACGGGCTTTCAAATTTCCCGAGTGATTTAAAATACCGTCTTTCACTTCTTTGGTCAGGTTCAGTCCTTTTCCGTCATTTTCCAGTGCATCGACAATCCGCAAACTTTGCTCGTTATGCTCGAAATGTCCGCACGCATCACGGAGGGCCTGCTCGCCTACATGGCCGAACGGGGTATGTCCCAGGTCATGGCCCATCGCAATAGCTTCGACAAGGTCTTCGTTCAGCCGGAGTGCTCTTGCCATGGTCCGCCCGATTTGTGCCACTTCCAGCGTATGGGTCATACGGGTGCGGTAGTGGTCGCCTTTGGGGGCAATGTATACCTGCGTTTTATGTTTGAGCCGCCGGAATGAATTACTGTGAAGAATTCTGTCTCTGTCTCTCTGGAAAGCCGTTCTTATCGGGTCTTCCGTTTCCTTTCTTCCCCGCTCCGCTTCGTCTGCAAAAGCCGCCCGGGGGCTTAATATTTTTCTTTCTGTCTGTTCTGTCCGTTCACGAATGAGCATGCTCTCACTCCTTTCTGTATGTATTGTAACATGAGAATCAAACTCATTTCCTTTTTCTTGCAGCAGGAATGTTTCTCCGCAAAAAAGACGGAATGTCCGCCTTTTTAAAGAAATATCAGCAACGGCTGTCCCGCAGATTGAACCAAATGACCAACCCCGCCACTATGAAAGCGGCGGCAGTCAGCCAGAATACCGAACTGTAGCCGAAAGTCATGGCAATCGCTCCACTGCATACGGGACCTGCCACATTCCCCATAATGGTGACACTGGAAACGATACCGAATACGATGCTCCTTTTTTCCGGAGGAACCGACTCGGCGATATACGTATTGGCAATCGGCATGATGAATCCCATACCGAAGCCTGTCGCCGCTCTGAAGAATCCGAGACCCCATATGTTGGGCATCAGATACTGCATGATAAAGGTAAGTCCCGCAAAAAATGTAGACGCGAGAAGCACTTTTTTCATCGGTATCCGTGCCGTCACATTGCCTACGGAAAGTGAGCAGGCCGCACTGACACCGCCGGCAAGAAAAATAATGATTCCCACCGTCGTTGCAATCAAATCCGCATCGCCGCCCATCATTTCCTTAATATAAAGAGGAAGAATCGGCCCGATACCGGTAATTCCGAAATTACAGAGAAACTGCATGCCCACCATGATACGGACAAGCGGAATTTTTATGAAATATTTCAATTCTTTCCACGTCGATGTCTTTTTCTCCGCCGGTTTTTCCCGTATATCAGGCATGAAGACATGTAAACTGATCAGACAGAGTATCGCCAGGACGGCGAAAAAAATAAACGGCATGCGGTACCCGAACGTATCCGCCACCAGTCCGCCTGCCAGAGGGCCGAACATAATGCCCATGACCATAGACGCCTGGAAATAACCGAGGAATCTTGACGTTTCTTCCTCAGGAGTCACCATAGTCACCACAGAAAGACCAATTGGCACAAATCCGCCTGCCAGTCCCTGCACCGTACGCAGCACGAGTACCTGCCACGGAGCTGTCGCTACCGCGCAAAGAAGAGCCGTTATAATCGCTGCCGCTAAAACTATCGACATGACCAGCTTCGGTCCCCGCCGTGATGCCTCGAGTGACCAAAACGGCGCACTCAGAGCAATCATAAAAGGAGTCACTCCCGATATAAGCCCTGCCCAAAAGGCCGCCTCTCCCGGATCATTGACCCCAAGCTCCCCCAAAAAAAGAGGTAAGAATGCCATGACACCGATCATCGAAATCCCTGCTCCCACTTGGATACCGCACATCAGATAGGCAATCCGTTTCCAATTTTCATTTTGTGTCATCGCTTTCACCTCCCGTTTCAAAATTTACAAATAAATATTTTTACCATTTCATGGTATAACCTCATCAAGCGGCAAGTCAAGTATTTCCCGCTTTTCATCATGTATTTTCCCGTTTTTTCTCCTCTTTATTCCAATATTTGTTATAATACAATATATGAAATATTAATGTATCAAGAGGAGGATATGATGAAATTCACAGAAATCGCCCCTGAAGAATCAGGCTTTAACCCCTTTACCGACTGGAGTAAATATATCCTTGTCACGGCAGGGCAAAAAGAAAAGTGTAATACGCTCCTTGTCACATGGGGCACATTCGGCCAGATATGGAGAAAAAAAATCGCTACCGTTTATATCCGGCAGAGCCGTTTCACCAAAACATTCCTGGACAGTCAGGACTATTTCACCCTGTCCTGCCTTTCCGAAGACTATAAGCCGGAAATGAGCTACATGGGCCGCCACTCCGGCAGAGATGAAGACAAATACAAAAATTCCGGTCTGCACCCCATAGATTTAGACGGTGCCGCCGCCATAGAAGAAGCGGATCTCGTCTTTGTCTGCAAAAAAATCTACACCGCCGAACTGACGGAGGACCACTACACCAACAAGGAAATCTACATGAAACACAACAGCGGCAGTCACAGCAACGACAACCACAGCGTGTACATGGGAGAAATCGTCAAAGTCTACAAAAAAGTATAATTCAGACAAGAGAAATAAAGGAAAACAAAAGAGCAGAAAGAGGAACTTAAACGCCTCGCTGCTCTTTTTGTATGAGCAAAACCAGAAAATCAGGAAATGAGTCACACAAAAAGACGTCATGACCGTCACAAAACAAAACCGCCATTCCGAAAGCTGTCCCCCTATTGTCTCGTGATAAAGGAAAGTATGCATTCCGAAAGCCGTCCCCGCTGTCGGGAAGCAAGCGAACCACTTTTCGAAAAGCGAAGCTATAAAAGTGTGTGAGACGCTTTGCCTTTGGCTAAGGTGGCGGCAGAGCCGTCGGAAGGGGCAAGTTGGAGCAAAAAGGTAAATAGCGTTTTTTTACAGAACAGTATTGAATACCTGCCTGTCATTCTTGAACGGTCGTAAAAAGCTGATTTGACCGTAACGGAATAAAAAAAATTGCCGCTGAGTGATGGCAAGTGAACCATTTTTCGAGGAGCGGAGCGACGCTGTAAAAATGAGTGAAACGCCATACCCGACCAACGTGAGCGGTAAGAATCCGGCAAAGGATACAGGTATTAAATGTTCTGACCTGTGTACGCACACATCCCCCTATCGCCTCACTTTGCTCGGCACTTTCCCCGAAATCAGGGACAGCTGACAATTAAAGAAGAAAGAATTCATAGTTTTTATTTTTTATATAAGAAAACCGAAAACCGCCACCCTGTCTTTTGAGTGGCGGTCTCTTATTACCGGAAATTGACCTTTCCGGTTACTTTACGTTATAAAGTCCTGTCGTTCCTTCTTTCAGGTTAATCATAATATTCTTTGTCTGGCTGTAATGTTCCAGCATGACCTTGTGCGTTTCACGGCCGATACCGGACTGCTTGTAGCCGCCGAACGGAGCACCTGCAGGAATGGCATTGTATGTATTCACCCATACACGGCCGGTCTGTACACTGCGGCTTACCTTCATAGCCGTATTCAAATTGCTCGTGAATACACCGCCGCCGAGACCGTATACGCTGTCATTGGCCAGTTCGATAACTTCTTCTACCGTCTTGAACTTCTGCACTACCACAACCGGTCCGAAGATTTCTTCCTGGCAAACACGGGCTGCATTATTTTTAGCAATCATGATTGTCGGTTTCAGGAAGAACCCTTTATCACAGCCGTTATCGGTGTATCTTTCACCGCCGGTCACAAGAGTTGCGCCCTCGTCCAGACCGATTTTGATATAGCTCAGCACTTTTTCCTGCTGTTTCTTGTAAATCTGTGCGCCCAGCTGGGTCTGCGGATCGGTCGGATCGCCTACCTTGACCCCTTCGAAAGTAGCTTTCAATTTTGCCAGGAATTCATCAAAAATACCTTCCTGGACGAATACGCGGGATCCGGCACAGCAAACCTGTCCCTGATTGAAGAGAATCCCTGTAGCTACACCCTCTACTGCCTGATCAATATCGCAGTCGTCAAAAATCATATTTGCCGACTTACCGCCAAGTTCGAGTGTTACGGGAATCAGCTTGTCTGCTGCTGCTCTGTATACATTGGCACCCACTTCCGTAGAACCGGTAAATGCCAGCTTGTCGATATCCGGATGGTCGAGAATCCACTGTCCCGATTTAGAACCTGCACCGGTAATGACATTCAAAACGCCCTTCGGAAGAACATCGGCAATCAGTCTTACAAATTCAAGCATGGAAAGAGAAGTATGGGAAGACGGTTTGATAACAATCGTATCCCCTGCGGCAAGAGCAGGCGCTAATTTCCATGCTGCCATGAGGAACGGGAAGTTCCAGGGAATAACCTGTCCCACAACACCGATCGGTTCATGAATCACAAGAGACATGGTATTGTCATCAAGCATCGTTGCCGTCCCTTCCTGGGCACGGATACAACCTGCAAAATAACGGAAATGATCGGATCCCATCGGGATATCCACCGCACTCGTTTCACGAATCGGTTTCCCGTTGTCCAAAGTTTCCACCAAAGCGAGATGCTCTGCATTCTCGTCGATAATATCGGCAATTTTCAAAAGATAATTCTGTCTTTCAATCGGAGAGGTATGACGCCAGGAAGCCAATGCACGGCGGGCTGCCGCTACTGCCTTATCTACGTCTTCCTTAGTTGCTTCTGCACAAGCAGCCAAAACCTCGCCGTTGGCAGGATTATGTGCCTCAAACGTGCCGCCGTCAGATGCGGGAACAAACTCACCATCAATAAAAAGACCGTACTGTTTTTGAAGTTTTGCGTTGACCATAAAATAAACCGCCTTTCAAAAAATAGGGAATGTAATGCCGGGAATCAATCCCGGATCTTTCACCAAACGATGAAAGAGATTCCGTCGGAGTTTTTACGATTGACCGGAAGTCCGAAAGAATATACACAAATCATTATTATGAAGGAAATAGCCTGTCATATATTCACACAGTAGTCCCTCATTCATTCAAATTTGATGAGTATAGTATATCAGATATTTATAAAATATTCAAGCCTATCGATTTACTATTAAATATTTAGATGTATGGTTTCATGTATGCAAAAAACAGATAACCCCTTCAGGAAATAACCCGTACACCGCCCGTTTAAGCGTATATAAAATAATAAAAACTATAATTTCTTTCTTCCTTAGTTGTCAGCTTTCCCCGAACACGGTGGCAAGCGAATTGTGTTTTTAGGAGCGTAGCGACGCGAAAACACAATGAGACGCTTCGCCTTTGGCCGGGAAGTGCCGAGCCTGCGAGGCGATAGGGGCAAGGGTGCGTACACAAGTCAGAATATTAATACCTGTATCCTTTGCCAGATTCTTCACTCTTTCCCGCACTTTTTTATTTCTCTACTCCCGACTGCATTTTTCCTTCGTTCAAGAATGACAGGCAAGCAGTTAATACCATTAAAAAACACAATTCACCTCTGCCGTCATTCTTGAGCGGCGGTAAGCATGCGTAAAGGACCGAAACATTCGAATAAAGTATGATCGGGAGCGAAGAATCCGGCATAGGATATCGTCAAAAGCGTATATAAAATAATAAAAACTATAATTTCTTTCTTCCTTAGTTGTCAGCTTTCCCCGAACACGGTGGCAAGCGAATTGTGTTTTTAGGAGCGTAGCGACGCGAAAACACAATGAGACGCTTCGCCTTTGGCCGGGAAGTGCCGAGCCTGCGAGGCGATAGGGGCAAGGGTGCGTACACAGGTTAGAATGGTTCTTCCGTTTCTGCCCACACTTGCCCCTTTCTTCAAATAAGCGGAAAACGGTTTTGATTTTACACATCAAAAAAGACCTCCCGAAAGAGGTCTCTTTGATTGGAATCAGTGATTCTCAAATTAGAACTTGTAGTTCAGGGATACTGTCCAAGCATCATCTTCGTCTTTAACGTCTTTTGCGTCTACGTCAAATGCGTATTCACCCTGGAGATAAACGTTCTTCATAAGTGCTACCTTTGCAACAGCATTCCAGAAAGTAACATTGTCTGCATTTTTAAGGTAGTCCAATGCATTGGTTCCTAAACCGGTACCGCCGAAGTAAACATTTTGATCCACATCATTGTAAGCTATATCAATGCTGAAAGTACCCGGTTTTTTCAGATTCATCTTGCCATATCCGATACCTGCGTTCCATGCTTTATCATTTTCATCTGCTGTGGTATTCTTCCAGTATTCGCCGAATACACGGAAATCTTCAACAGGAACTACAAGGCCGGCACCCATGATTTCAGCTCTTTCATCCTTCGCAGAGTCTTTGTCAGCCACATAGTTCAAATCCAGTTTAGCAACGCCGAAGTCAGCCATGCCTTTTGCATAGAGTACATCTGCATCCTTAGCTGCACCGGCATTGAACTGGCCATAGCCCACGGTTACACCGAATTTACCGAGTCCGAACTGTACCTGGGCACCGTCAAATCCGTCACCGGATCCATAGAGCCAGCCGCCCTGGTTACCGAAGTTATTGCCATAACGACCAAGAGTAACAGCTGCTGCATCGCCGAACTGGTGTCTTACATTGAGAACATCCATCTTTGTAGAAGCATCTTTGCTATCCTGGAAGTTCATGTTGCTTACAAAACGTCCGTTGACAGTGGTGCTGTCATTAACCTGAGCCTTTACATTAATTCTCATACGACCGTCCCAGTTATCATCTTTACCGTCTGTTTTATTCTGGTAACGCATACGAGCATCGCCGGACCAGTAGAGGTTGCCGACTTTCTTTTCCAACTTGGATACACGGACTCCGAGGTTTGCCAGTTCGTCAGCATATTCGCCTGCCAGTTTTTCCAAAGTTGCTTTCTGTTCTGCGTTCAGCTGGTCTTCACGGGCCATCATGCGGGCAACAATCTGTGCCAATTCATAACGGGTGATGTTTCTTTCTCCTCTGAATGTGCCGTCCGGGTAGCCGATAACAACGCCCTGATCGGAAAGATCGGCTACTGCCTGGTAAGCCCAGTCACTGGTGGATACATCAGAGAACGGATTTGCAGCGTATGCGGATACGCCGGTTGTGAGTGCTGCTGCTGCAGCGATTGCGAGGATTTTTTTCATATTCATCGCTCCTTCTAAAAAAATTTTTATCCTTGACAGATATGGATTTTCAGAAGAAGTTCCCTGAGTGACCGTGTTTCCTCCGTGATTTCTTCTTTTTCCATAAGCAATAAGGTAAGGATATCCTTACTGCTATTTGCAATGTAGCATACCTTTTATAAATTTGCAACAATCTCAAGGTACGCTTTTCCCTTATATTGTCGCCTTTCTTCGGGATTTTTTGTTTTTTTATTTTAATAATTCCTTTTTGTTTTTATAATTACTTTTAATAAAAAATCCTTTCAACCGATGAATGCTGATTTTTCTAAAGTTCCTTTTTCCCAAAAATATCTGTTCCCGTTTTAATTTTTTCTAATCTTTTTGAATCACAGTCGGCTATAGATTTTTCCTTTTGCCTGTTAGTTATATTTTTTATATGCTCTCGGAATATCTTTGAGTTATTACTTTTCTCTCAGGGGCAGCCACTCTCTCGAATACGAAGGAAAATATTTAAACCGTTCTGTACAAACCGCTTATCCGTGTCTGCTCAAACTTGCCCCTTTCGTCAACCTGTCGGTTGACACTTTCCCCGACAAGCGGGGACAGCTTTCTTATACGAGCCATTTCTATATTTTTGTTCTTACCCCTTCCGACGGCTTTTCTGTGCGAGTCATTTAGCGTCTCACTCACTTTTACAGCGTCGCTTTGCTCCTCGAAAAGTGGTTCGCTTGCTTCCCGACATCCGGGGACGGCTTGCGGTTTCTATTCTTATCTTCATTTTTAACCATACGGGACGACTTTTTTGTGTTTTTTCGGATAGAATTTTTTTATTTCACGCAACAAAAAAGACCCCTTGCGAGGTCTTTTTTGTTATTTGTGAATCCGATTCATTAGAATGCGTAGTTCAGTTCAACGCCCCAAGCATCTTTCGGATCTTCATTTATTCCCTTTACATCAGCAGCAAAGCTGTAGTAGGCATCGAGTTCGAGGTTCTTCTGAAGTGCAACGCCTGCTTTAGCCTGCCAGAAAGTTACATCAGCAAGTGATGCGAACTGAAGGTGATCTGTCAGATCAAGAGCGGAGTTACCAAACCAGATAGAACCGGCTTTTGCATCCACATAGTGTGCGCCGATGCTGAAAGAACCAGGTTTATCGAGATCTACTTCACCGAAAGTGACACCGGCCGTCCAAAGTTTAGCCTTTTCTTTTTCTCCGTTCAATTTTCCACGGGATTCTACATAGTCACCGTCAACGGTTACAGGACCGAGTCCGAAGTTAGCACCGACACCCCAGACTTTTGTATCACGCAATGAATCATTTTCGTGTGTAAAGTCTTCCTTGTTTTCCAAATAGAAACCAGAGAGTCCTACAGGACCTGCATTGCCGGAAATTTTACCATACCATGCTTCAGCAGCAGAAAATTCAGGGAGATTTTCATCCAAGTCTCTCAAGTGATACGCCATTGCGTCCTGGAAACGACCATAGCCGAACTCGAGACCGATTTTGCCGGTGTCATAGCCTGCTACGACACCATCGAAACGGCCGTCTTCATCCCAGAATACGCCGGTCTTGTCGAGAGCTACGCCCTGACGACCGATGTCGATATATGCTGCTTCACTCGGAGCATAACGGACATGGATACGGTCCATCTCTGTATTGGAACCTGCTCCGTCCTGGAAATCAAATTCGTTGACAAAACGGCCGGAAACGGTGACCTTGTCATTCACTTCCGCATCCGCATTAATTCTGATACGGCCGTTCCATGTATCTGCATGGTCTCTCAGACCGTCCAGGTTGCGCTGGTATTGCATACGAGCATCGCCGGACCAGTAGAGGTTACCGACTTTCTTTTCCAACTTGGATACACGGACTCCGAGGTTTGCCAATTCGTCAGCATATTCGTTTGCCAGTTTTTCCAGAGTTGCTCTCTGTTCTGCATTCAGCTGGTCTTCACGGGCCATCATGCGGGCAACAATCTGTGCCAATTCATAACGGGTGATGTTTCTTTCTCCTCTGAATGTGCCGTCCGGGTAGCCGATAACAACGCCCTGATCGGAAAGATCGGCTACTGCCTGGTAAGCCCAGTCACTGGTGGATACATCAGAGAACGGATTTGCAGCGTATGCGGATACGCCGGTTGTGAGTGCTGCTGCTGCAGCGATTGCGAGAATCTTCTTCATAGATTTTCTCCTCCTACTAAAAAACGGACTCTGTATAATCGTCATGTAGAAGGAAGTGTCTTGCCGAGTGACCGTGTTTCCTCTGCTTTTTTCTTCCTTTTCCATGATTGCGGAATTCAGAGTCAAATTTCCACTTCTTAATTATAACTTATTTGTCAATATTTTACAAATAAGTACTTAATCTTTTGAAATACAGAATCCTTTTTATCCTAAAAAACTATATTTCTTTTTATTACATTACAGTCATATCAATTGTTACTTTCATTCAAGAATGACGGGCAGGTATTTAATGTTGTTCTGTAAAAAACCTTCTTCCGTTTCTGCCCACACTTGCCCCTTTCGTCGGCTTCGCCGCCACCTTAGCCAAGGCAAAGCGTCTCACACACTTTTACAGCGTCGCTTCGCTCCTCGAAAAGCGGTTCGCTTGCTTCCCGTGTCCGGGGACGGCTTGCGATTTGTATTCTTTCTCTTTGATGTAAATCGGCAAAAATAGCTTTTCTGTGTGAGTCATTTCGTTATTTAGGGTTTTGACTTATATAAAAAACTATGAATTCTTTCTTCATTAGTGTCAGCTTCCCCCGAATACGGAGGGAAGTGCCGAGCAAAGCGAGGCGATAGGGGCATGCTTGCGTACACAGGTCAGAACATTTAAAGCTTGCAATCTCTGCCAGATTCTTCACTATGAGTCACATCCTGTTTTTCCCCTATCCTCATTCCGATTTTTTAACCGTTCAAGAATGACAGGCAGGTATTTAATACCATTCTGTAAAAATATTTCTTTTGTTTCTGCTCCAACTTGCCCCTTTCGTCAACCTGACGGTTGACACCTTCCCCGTAGTCGGGGACGGCTTGTGTCTTGTATTCTTTCTCTTTGATTTAAATCAGCAAGAACAGCTTTTTATGTCCGTCATTTCATTATTTTTCGGTTTTACTCCTGTAAAAATTTTATTCTTCCCATTTTAAAATCCCGCTTTTGCTTGGCGGGATTTTCTCTTTATTCTGCTACTACGGAGATGTGCACTTCGCTTGTTACATTTTGGTGTATCCATACTTCCACGTCATATTCTCCCGTGGTTTTTATCGGATTTTTCAGTTTGATATTTTTCTTGTCCAGTTTAAATTTGTACTGATTTTCGATAGCATCACAGATGTCTTTGGCGGTGACGCTTCCGAAGATACGTCCGTCTTCTCCTGTCTGGACGGGAATGACAACTTTGACGGCTTTGAGCTGGGAGGCCATAATGACGGCTTCGTCGGCAGCTACTTGGGATTTGAATTCTTTCGCTTCCTGCCGCTGGTTAGCGGTATTGATGTTTGCTTTATTTCCTTCTACACCGAGGCCGCGGCGGATCAGTACATTTCTTCCGTAGCCGTCGGCAACTTCTACGATGTCTCCCCGTTTTCCTAATTTTTTTACGTCTTGTAACAGTACGATTTTCATTCTTTTTCCTCCTCTATTTGTTTACGGACCAGTGCGATAATCTCGCCGGTCAATGTTTTTATATTTCCTTCTTCTCCGAATTGGGCCCCTGCTACGGTCTGGTGTCCTCCTCCGCCAAGGGCTTCCATAATGACTTGGACGTTAATGCTCCCGTTGGAGCGGGCAGAGAGGCAGAGTCCTTTTTCCGTATGGTAGAAGAGGAAGCTGCACCGCACTTCTTGTACTTTGACAAGGAAGTCGGAGATTTGTCCTGCAATAATCTGGGAGTCCGCCGTGCCTTCCGGGCATTCGGCAAAGACCATAAATCCGTCTACGACTTGCATGTGGGCAAGGACGGCTGCTTTGACTTTGATGAAATCCATGTCGACGGCAAAGAGTTTATTCACCAGTGCGGTGTCCGCGCCGCAACGCCGCAGGTAACTGGCAGCATCAAAGGTACGTACGCTTGTCTGGACGGCAAAGCTCTTCGTATCAACGACCATGCCTGCATAGAGGCAGGATGCTTCGAGAACGTTCATTTCTTCTTCCCCGCCGTAGTACTGGATAAGTTCGGTGACCAGTTCGGAGGCCGATGAGGAAGACGGTTCCATATAGGTAAGCAGAGGACTTGCAATCATAGTTTTTGCTCTGCGGTGGTGGTCGATAACGACTTTCTTTTCTACTTTTTTGAGAATTTCCGGAGCAGCCACGAGTTCGGGGATATGGGTGTCTACGATAATCAGAATGGTTTTTTCCGTAACGAGATTTTTTGCTTTATTTTCGTCAATGAGAAGTCCTTCGGCAAGTCCGCTGTTTTTGACGGCTTCTATCATCTTTTTCGAGGTGTCGTCCTGTTTCGAAAGTACGATATGGGCTTCTTTCCCGGACGCTCTGGCAAGGTGGGAAACGCCTACGGCGGCACCGAGGGCATCGAAATCTTCGTGGGCATGTCCCATGATGAGAACAAGATCGGATTCGTTAATCAGTTCTCTCAATGCCTGTGCGACGACACGGACACGGACACGGGTATTGCTGACCGCAGTCGGTGCTTTTCCTCCGAAGGCTTTCACGTCTTTTCCTATACGGACAATCGCCTGGTCACCGCCGCGGCCCAGGGCAAGGTCGAGAGAAACTTGGGCTTCTTCGTATTGCTTGGCAAAAGATTCCCCGCTTTTTACGATACCGATAGAGAGGGTGACGGGAATTCTGTTCACCGTATGTATTTCCCGTACCCGGTCCAAAATATCGAAGTTTTCGTTCATCATTTTTTGAAGGGCTTCTGCGGAAATACAGGCCACGAAATCGGATGAGCTGTATTGTTTAATAAATCCTTCTTCCTTGCTGAAGGCGTTCAGTACCATTTCCGTCACATCCGCCATAAGAGAAGAGCGGTCCGCATCGGTCATTTCCGCCGTCACTTCCTGGGCGTTGTCGATACGAATGAGACAGAATACGGGTCTTGATTTTTCCGCATCTTTTATCGCCTCGTCGGCATCGGTCCTGTCCATGAAATAGAAAACCATGTAAGGTTCGTCGGTTTCGTCTTCGACGGGAAGGAATTTATAAAATATGCGGTAAAATTTTCCTTCGGCGTAGCCGTCAAGCCAGCCTGTTTTTTCCCAAAGGCGGGACATTTTCTGTCCCTGCAAAATTTCCCGGAAAGGCATGCCTTCTTCGGCACGGGTCATCCATGCACGGAATACACTGTTTGCCCAGACGAGTTTCTTCTTCTCGTCCATAACGGCAATCCCGAGGGGAAGATTTCTGACGGCATAGGAAGTCCCGGCACTGACCCCGGCGGACAAATTGTCCAGATAGAGCATGAGCTTTTTTTCCTGCATCATATCGCACCGTTTCATCCAGACAATGCAGGCGGCAACGATGATGAAAAGGAGCATGCCGAGCTGCCAATTCTGCGTAGCCAAAACAACGACGGCAAGAAGCAGCAGGATAATCATCACTTTTGATGTTTTTTTGTATACCCAAATATCACTGAGCATAATGTCCTCTCTTACTCAAAGAGCTTTGTTAAGGGCAGTCTCCATAAAAAGAAACGGCCGTATACGGAAATATTATTCATAATTTCTTTTTCTTCTGTAGGACAGAACCATGTCGGTAAGTCCCATGAGAACCAGAAACATTTGTATGAATCCCATAAAAGCGGATAAAACAATCACAATCCAGCGGATGGGTCTGATCATCGGGTATTTATGAGGCAGCCACCAAAGGGTCGCCACGCCTTGAAGCCAGAATACAAAAATACAGGCCAGCCCGATATTATATTGGATGACAGAAAACGTGGGATCGTCTTTCAGGAAAAACTGCATAGCCACGGAAACGGCGTAAAGTACGACAAAAAACCGGGGGAATTCCCACCGCTCCAATTTGGGAAGTACGGGAATATCCTTGATTCCCATACGGCCGAAAATCATTTTCCCCAGTGTCATCGATGCCCAGGCGTAAAAGAAAGAGGCACCTACCGTAGCAAAAGGAAGTGATTTTCTGATGACGTCCATCATTTGTTTCACATTGTCCTGTGCCTGGACGAGAAGTTCGCCTGTGTAAAAACCGCTCATCTGGTCCATCATTTCCTGTTCCATCTGGTCCATGGCGGTACCGCCGAAAATCATGGCCGGTACATCAAGGATATACATCGCCGCCAGTGCTTCGCCGATGATAGCGGCCAAAACGACGACAGCGCCTGCAATGAGAGTCACGGAAGCGGATATTTTATTTTTATAACAAATCCCCATGACAATACCGAGAACGCCGAAAATGGCACAGAGAAAGGCGGCGGAAATGATACCGAAAAAGACGGAGTCGAGAATCATGACCCCTGCCGTGACAATCACTGACCAATGGACGCCCTCTTTCATACCCAAATAGGCAATGGGAAGAGGAATGAGGAGAAACACGACGCTTGACACAAGAGGCATATAAAAGCCGATAACCGACAGCACCACGGCAAGAGCGGTGCACATGCCGGCAAGCACGACAGCATTCGTATCTCCCGATCTGTATTCGTTCATAAATGCTCCTTATTTTTTTATGTAAAGAAGTTTTCTTAACAGAAAAGGATAACAACTTTATTTTATCATATATTCCGCCTTTAGTGTCATTTGTCCCACCTGCCGGGAAATAAAGTCGTATTCTTTCATTTTTAACAAGTAAAAGACCGGAAAATACGGAGTACAAATACATCATTCTTTTGTTTCTGCTCACACTTGCCCCTTTCGTCAACCTGACGGTTGACACTTTCCCCGACAAGCGGGGACAGCTTACGCTCCCTATTCTGTTCATTGCGTACTCATTTGACAGTTAATATATTTATAAAACTATAATTTCTTTTTCCTTAGTGTCAGCTTCCCCCGAACTCGGAGGGAAGTGCCGAGCCTGCGAGGCGATAGGGGCAAGCTTGCGTACACAGGTAAAAATCATTTAACTCTTGCAACCTATGCCCAGATTCTTCACTTCGTTCAAGAATGACAGGCAGGTATTTAATACTTTTTTGTAAGAAACCTTTTTACGTGTCTGCTCACAATAAAAAATAATCTCTTTTTCTTTTCATGTCAGAAATGCATAAAAAAACCGCCTCCCTCTGATGAGGAAAGCGGCTTTCCGTTTTATCTGATTTCCTGGATAATCGGAAGAATCATCGGTCTTCTCTTTGTTTTTTCAAAGAAATAGCGTCCTAAGGATTCTCTGATTTGTGTCTTGATGAAATTCCATTCCGTCACATTGCCTGTGTTGCACCGTTCCAAAACGGCCTCCACTTTTTCTTTTGCGCCGTTCATGAGGCCTTCGCTGTCTCTCACATAGACGAAGCCGCGGGAAACGATGTCCGGTCCTGCAGCGACGCGGTTGGTGCCTTTTTCAAGGGCAATTACGACAATGAATACCCCGTCTTCAGCCAGCTGCTGACGGTCACGAATGACGATATTTCCCACGTCACCTACACCCAGCCCGTCGACAAATACGGCTCCTGCCTGCACTTTGCCGACAATTTTTCCGCTCCGGTTCGTAAATTCAAAGACCGAACCGTTTTCGCCGATAAGGATATTTTGCTTTTTCACGCCTAAGCTTTCTGCCAGTTCCGCGTGGGCACAAAGCATACGGTATTCTCCGTGTACGGGAACGAAAAATTTCGGACGGACAAGGGCAAGCATGGTTTTCAAATCTTCCTGTGAACCGTGTCCCGATACGTGAACGCGGCTGGAATGGGAAGTGACTACTTTTGCCCCGAGCTGCATAAGACGATCGATGGTCCGTCCCACACTCATTTCATTACCGGGAATCGGTGAGGCGGAAATAATGACCGTATCCCCTGCATGAATCTGCACCTGCCGGTGACTGCCGTCCGCCATACGGGACAGCCCCGCCATCGGTTCGCCCTGGCTTCCTGTGGTAAGAATACAGATTTTATCATCTCTGTAACGATTCAATTCTTCCGGCTCGATAAAGGTTCCCTCCGGTGCTTTGAGATAGCCCATTTCCAAGGCAATCCCCACGACATTCACCATGGAACGGCCGAAGACGCAAACTTTTCTCTTATATGCCACAGCGGCATCTACCGCCATTTGGATACGGGATACGTTAGAGGCAAACGTTGCCAGAATGACACGTCCTTTTGCCTCGCCATAAGCTTCCTTCAGCGACTTGGAAACAACAGCTTCTGACAAAGTATATCCCGGATTTTGTGCATTCGTCGAATCGGCACAAAGAATGAGAACGCCCCGGTGGCCCAGCTCGGACAATTTATACATATCCGTCTGCTCGCCGTCCATCGGTGAGTGGTCAAATTTGAAATCGCCAGTATGCACTACCGTTCCTACAGGGGTACGTAAATAAATTCCGCAGGAATCGGGAATGGAATGGCAGACATGGAAGAAACCGAACTTGAAAGAGCCGGCTTTGATTTCTTCTTTCGTCGTCACCACATTCAGGCTGTACCGGCCGATTTTATGTTCTTTCAATTTCCCTTCGATAAGACCGCAGGTCAGGCGTGTCGCATAGACCGGTGCCGAAATATCGCGGAGAAGATAGGCCAGAGAGCCGATATGGTCCTCATGACCGTGAGTAATAAGTATAGCTTTCACCTTATCTCTGTTTTCAATGAGATAGCTGAAATCAGGGATCACAATATCGATCCCCGGCATTGTTTCATCAGGAAAGGCCATGCCTGCATCTATTACGATAATTTCGTCGCCATAACGGAAAGCAGTCATGTTCTTCCCTATTTCCCCCAGACCTCCCAGGGGAATAATTTGTAATCTGGATTTTGCCAAGATTAACCTCCTATTCAGTTGTATTCGTACATTTTATAAAAAAATAATTGTCCGTACCATAGTCGCTTTACTCATTATAACACGGATCAGAAAGACCCGTGCAAAGAAAAATAAATTTCCCCGGCTTCTATTTTCTCCCGGAAGAAATATTTTTTGAACGCTTTATATATTTCCTATATATAAAGAAAAATATAAACTGCCGGTTTTATCAGACAGACACGATTTTTTGTGCAGGTCATTTCACTCTTTTTTGATTCGGCTCACACTTATTATTCTTTATTCCATGAAAAAACCGCTATCCCCCGGGTATGGAGAATAACGGTTTTCTTATTTCTGTTTTACCGCACTTCCGGCTTACGGGAAGAACGGCCATACAATCGGAATTACGATAATGGATACAATCATGGAAACGATAACCAGACCGGATCCGCATTTTACGTAATCCATAAAAGAGTATTTCCCGGGTCCCAAGACGAGGGTGTTCGGCGGTGTGCCTACAGGGCTGGCAAATGCGCAGGAGGAAGCAATGAGAATCGCCATAAGTACGGCTCTCGGTGATGCGCCTACCTGTGCGGCCAGGGCAATGCCGACCGGGCAAAGAAGTGCTTTGGATGCTGTATTACTCATGAACTGGGTGAGTACAACGGCAAGAGCAAAGAGTACTGCCGTAATGAGGTACGGTGACGGATTTCCGCCCATAGCTGCTACGGTGTATTCGGCAATCAATTTGCCTGCGCCGGAGGTGTTCATGGCAGTAGCCACCGGAATCATGCCGGCAAAGAGGAAAATGGTGACCCAGTCGATGGAGTCATAAGCCTGTCTTTCCGTAAGGCAGCCTGTAACGACACAAAGAAGTGCGCCGATGACAGCGGCAATTTCAAGAGGTACAATGCTTGTCGCCATGGTGATGATAACGCCGAGCATAATAATGCCGCAGATGATTTTCTTAGATTTTGTGGTTTCATTGGCTTCAATTTCCTGTTTCACTTCAGAAGCATCAAAATCATCGGCTTCCGTTTTCGGAAGGAGGAAGCGGCCGAGGAAAAGCATATAAAGAATACCTGCCACAGTAATCGGAACACCGATCCAGGCGTATTCAAAGAATCCGAACTGGAGCTCGCCCATGCCTGCGGTTTTGAGTGCCACGTTGGCAATGATGTTAGGCGGCGTACCGATTAATGTACATGTGCCGCCGAGACCGGCTGCAAAAGCAAGTGGCATCATCTGGCGGGATACGGGCAGATGCGCTTCCTTACAAATACCGATAACAACCGGAATCAGGCAGGCTGTCGTTCCCGTATTGGAAAGGAAAGCCGACATGGCAGCTGCAATGACCATGATACCAATCATCAGTTTGATTTCTCCGGTACCGAAGAGTTTAACGACCTGGGAACCAATGTCCTGGGCCAGACCGGTGTAGAACATGGCTGCACCGACGATAAACATACCGCCGAAAAGAACAACCGTGGAGTCGGCGAGTCCTAAAAATACCTGTTCAATCGGTACGAGTCCCAGTATCCAGCAAGCAATAGCTGCAAATACGGACGTTACTGCGAGCGGTAATTTTTCTGTAACAAAGAGAATGGCTACAACGAGCAGGAGGCATAAGCATTTCACTGCCGGATCCATCATAAGCAAGGTTTCCATAAATTACATAATCCCCCAATTTCATGAATTAAAATAAATTGTATAAATAATAAATATGAGTGCATGAATCTTTATACTTCGTTCTTATTCGGACTTCTGTATATCGGGAAGCGTCCGGCCCGGATCTCTGTCTGTATCAATGACCTCACCGGATATGGCTTTACGCACTTTTATATCCGGCCGGTAATAGTCTTTATCTACTTTTTTCAAATATTCACGAATCCGTTTTTCTTCTTCTTCACTGTTCCCCATGTGTTCACCTCCTCCCTGAAACGGGACAGACACTCAACTGCATAAAAGATTAACATTTATTCCAATAAATTAAAAATACATTATCAGAATATTTGTGTATATATAATTGTTCATTATTCCAAATTTTCTGAACCCCTATATCTTTAAGGAATGACGGTTTTTTCTAAAAAAGAAACAGGCAAACAAAAAAAGGCCCCTGAAACGAGCCTTTTCTTCTTTATTTTTTATTTTTAGAGCTGTATGCCCTGCCGTTCTTAAAAATTGATTCTTCCGGTTCTGCTCACACTTACCCCTTCCGTCAACCTGTCGGTTGACACCTTCCCCGACAAGCGGGGACGGCTTCTCTGTATGAGCCAATTCATTATTTTTTGTTTTGCTTATACAAAATAACATTTAACTCCTGCATTTTCTGCCTAGATTCTTCACTTCGTTCGAGAATGACAAGGCAAGTATTTAATGCCGTTGAAAAACGAAATTCACCCCTGCCGTCATTCTTGAGCGGTGAATAGAATCGGAATGATGACAGGAGAAAAAACATCATGTGCCTCTTAGCGAAGAATCCGGCATAGATTATCGTCAAAAGCGTATTTAAATAATAAAAACTATGAATTCTTTCTTCTTTAGTGTCAGCTTCCCCCAAACACGGAGGGAAGTGCCGAGCCTTGCGAGGCGATAGGGGCAAGGGTGCGTACACAGGTAAAAACATTTAAATCTTACAACCTCTGACCAGATTCTTACCGCTCTCGTTGGTCGGGTATGGCGTTTCACTCATTTTTACAGCGTCGCTTTGCTCTTCGAAAAGTGGTTCGCTTGCTTCCCATCATCCGGGGACGGCTTTTCTATGTAAGTCATTTCGTTATTTTTTGTTTCTGCTCACACTTATTTTTTATTCTTCCCTTGTCCTCTCCACCTTTGCGTAAGCATTCGGGTGGTGTTGCAAAAAGCGCTGGAGCCTTCTTGCCATGGGATAGAAAGTCAGATACGTGAGACTTCCCGAAACTGCGCCGCCTACAAGGGGAACGGATTTGGAAATCCATCCAGCCAGTGCTTTTTCCGTCACCTTTGCCCCGGTCATTTCCGCTCCTTTTTTCAGTACGGGAATTCCGTTTTTCAAAGTGTGGCGAATCATCTGATCGCTTATTTTTTCTGCATATTTCTTCGAATAATAGGTCACCGCCTGGCCGGCTAATTTATCTCCGCACATGATGCGGTAAAATAATCTGATTTTATCTTTGATTTCCTCATCCATACCGCGGCCGCCTTTTTCAAGAGCCGGCCAACCGTAAAGGTACAGCAGTTTTTGCATAACCAAAATGACGTGACGGTTGAACTGGCGGGCATCATAGACTGTCGCAACGACGGCGGCAATACCTCCGGGAATCCCTGCCGCAGCCGAACGGATGGCCGCTTTTTTCGTTTCCCGGCGGATACAAATATCTGCCAGACGGTCAATGACGTCAGGCGGTATTTCTGCCTGTGCCGGCGAGAATGCAATCGCTTTTTCGACCTGCTCCGCCGGATAATACGGTCCGAGACAATCCCGCAAAAAAGCGGCACGGTCCAGACGGTTTTCCTTACTTTCAAGTAATTTGGCGACTCCTTCGGGCGTGAAATCATTCCATATATCTTTCGCTACGGAATAACTGCCTGAAATATCGGCAAGCCGCCATATATTTTTCCACTTCATTCCCATTCCTCCTGAAATTTTCCGTATATCATTTTTCTTCTTTCTTTTTTCTTTATCATACCATAATATGACTTTCGGTCAAAATCTTAATTTATGAAATCAATTGTTTCCTGTAAAATTCCGCTTTACCGCGGAGCAAACGACCGCCGGGGACAAGAACACCGTTATTTTCATAATCGGGCAGGTAGAGAAGGTCCCACCGCATATCGGGATCACCGCTTCCGATTCCATAGCCGTCTGTTTTGGCAATTTCCGCATGGGTATAAATGTCACCGGCAGAAAGTCCCAGATAAAACAGGGCGTACCCGCAAAAAAGCGCCAGTGCCTCTATCTGTTCTTCCGTCGGTGCTTCTCCCAAATCCACGCCCGAAGGAGCGTCATACCAGCAGCAGGCCCCGCAGGCACAGGCCATCGCCACGCCGAGAGACCGTCCGTTTCTCCGCCATGTATGGGACAGCACACGGGTGAAGTCGGAATGCATGATATGGAAACAGCCCCCACGGTCAATGACCGCATGATAAGCCATGAAATCCGTCATGCGGTACGGCGCTGCCGTCCAATGAGCGTAAATACGGTCTATTTCTCCTTTCGCCGACATCAAATGTTTTGTTATCTCTTCTATATTCTGAATCATAATCTCCAAAAGGGTTTCCCCTTATTTCTTTCCTTTCATCTGTTTTACCAATTCCGCCAAAGCGCTTACGCCGGCGTCATTTAAATTTTCTGCAATACTCACCATTTCCGACGCCGCCAGATAGGCGATGCATAGCCCGGCAAATACGGGCTGTCTTCCTGCCGCAACCAGCATATGGTCCGCCAGTGCACTTCCCAAAGTAAGAAGAATATACACCGCCAGTTTTCCGCAAAATCCGTATTTCATTTCCCTGCTTGAAATAATTCCTGCCCGGTGAGCCGCCGGAATGGCAAAAAGACAGGACAGGATATCCCGTTTCTTTTCCCCGCGAAACTCCAGATATCCGTGAGCAAGAGCCAGCCACTTCGTCAGAAGATCAATCATCACCACCGCCGCAAAAAGAGACGCCAGCTCTACATGGAAGAGGCCCTCTGCCAGAAGACCTGTCGCGATTCCCTTCAGCGGCCAGTCCTCAAAAAGACGATGCAGACTGTCCCGCAAAAAATGGTCCTGCCAAAATTCCATTCTTTCCTCCTTTCTTAAAACCAATACTCCGGATCTTTTTCCTTATCAAAGAAATATACGCCCAGTTCCTCCGGTGAAATCTGCAAAATTCTCATGGACTTGTAAATGTCCCGCTGGGAAAAATGAATCTGGTTATTCAGCCGCAACGAGAGCGACGTTTTACTGATTCCCAATCGTTTTGCAAATACTGTATCTGAACGCATTTTCTCGCGGATTCGTCCGCGGAGCTTTTCATAATTGAAATTCATCCTCTTCCTCACTTTCAAAACTATTCCCAAGGAATTCCAACTTTATTATAGAACATATGTTCTATTTATAAGTAAGAATACCCTTTGCACAGAAGGCTGTCAACACCCCCGGTTTCCCCTGTTTATAAAGAAAAACCCGGGCATCCGATACGCCCGGGCATTTCTTATGTTCCCTTTTAACCCTTATTGGTCAGAACGGATACTTCAGAACGGCGGACTGACTCCACCGGCATCTCTTGTAAATCACCGATTGCATTTCCCGCTTCAAAAAGCGCTTCATCGGTAGCACTTTCTTTGATACTGTTGAAAGTCATATTTTTATAAGTCCCTTCGCCCGCTTCCACACGGACAATCAGCTTCGTCTTTTCAACGGTTTTAGCTACTGCCATACATACCCTCCTTTCTTATACGAATCATAAAAAATATTGAATCTGTTAACGGATTTCCGTTTCAGTCGTGGTCACAATGACCGCCTTGGAAAAAGAAGCCGCCTCAAGCCCTGCATGATTTGCCAGAACAGGACGGATTTTTTCTGCTGCTGTTTGTACCTTTGCCAAATCCAGATTTTCTTTCGGATTATTGATACGGACAGTCATCGCCGTATCGGCAGCGGTCATAAATTTCAATTCCAGTCTTTTATTCATGAACACTCTCCTTTCCTTCGTTTCCGCCCCGGGGAGGAAACAAATATCTCAGCGCTGGAAGTATCATAAATCATTGCTGTTTAAATCGGATTAAACAAAGAAAAATTTTGTGAAATATGACAGAACATTTTTCTTCCTGCCTGAAGAAATACAGATACCACCGGCTTTTTCCTTGTATTTTTCTTTTCATCTTCGCCTCTATTCATGCAATTTAATTTATGAATATAAACTCTCATATCGTTTTATACATGTAGCATGAGAACGATTTTATTTTTCATCTACGTCTTTTTACTTATGATTTATTTTTCAATTATATTTTAATGTTTATATATAAATGTATTAGACTGTTTTAAAGAAAAGGGGTATCTTATAAACATAAGAACAATAACAATGCTTCACAAGGGGGAGACCGCCACTATTTTCTTTGTTGCGGCAGTCAAAGCAAACTCAAAAACGGCATGCACTTTTGGTATTGCAGTGCTATCCCGAAAGGGATAAAGAGCAAGTACAATCAAAACGTTTGTCTCAGACAGACGTCTTTTTTTTGCAAGAATTTTGTATCTGCTCCAACTTGCCCCTTCCGACGGCTGACGCCGCCACCTTCCCCGTGTCCGGGGACGGCTTGCGGTTTGTATTCTTTCTTTTTATAAGCAAAAAGTCATTTAATATCACACCGAAACGCAATTCACTTCTGCCGTCATTCTAGAGCGGTGGCAAGCATACATAAAGAAATGAATTATAAAAAACAGGTTATTATGAGCAGCGAAGAATCCGGCAGCGGATATCGTCAAAAGCGTGTTTAAATAATAAAAACTATAATTTTTTTCTTCCTTAGTGTCAGCTGTCCCCGACTTCGGAGGCAAGCGAATTGTGTTTTTAGGAGCATAGCGACGCGAAAACACAATGAGACGCTTTGCCTTTGGCTGAAAGTGCCGAGCCTTGCGAGGCGATAGGGGCATGCTTGCGTACACAGGTCAGAATATTTAAATCTTTCAACCTCTGCCTAGATTCTTCACTCTGAGTCGATTTCCTTTTATTACATTACGGTCATAGTGGTTTTTACCATCGTTCAAGAATGACAGGCAGGTATTTACTGCCGTTTTGTAAGAAATTTTCTTACGTATCTGCTCACACTTGCCCCTTCCGACGGCTGACGCCGCCACCTTCCCCGTGTCCGGGGACGGCTTACGGGTTTCATTCTTTCCTTATTTCCCATCACGTAGGGACAGCTTGCATTTCCTATTCTTTCCTTACTTCCCGTCATGTGGGGATGGCTTGCGGTTTGTATTCTTTCCTTTCACAAGCAAATAACGGGAACGGATTTTTTATGTCCGTCATTTCTTTATTTTCCGGTTTGTCTCTCTTATATTTTTTGATTTTAACCGTCTGAAAAGCCGGATCTGTTCCTTTCCCGTGGATATTTCTTTTCTTTCGGTCCATAATAAAGAAAAGGTCATTATGTTTTAAAGGAGTCTCTTATGAAAACATTTACGATACGGGATATGGACGAGGACGGGCTTTCTGCGCTGATTGTCGATATGGTACACCGCACGGCGGTACATCATACGCTTTGGTTCCGTGAGGTGGAGCATCAACTCGGGTTTGAGAAGGCTTTGGAAGTCATGGATGCCACGTGGGAGAAGACGAGGAAAATTTTTGTCCGCCGTTTGTCGGAGGTGCTTTCTTTCCGGGAACATGACGGGATTCCCGATTTCATCGGCCGCCTTCCCCGGGAAAAGAAGTTGTCTCTTTTAGATGCGGTAGCTAAAAATTGGCTGGCCCAGGACGGTATCTGGTTTCAGAGCGTGGAATTTGTATACGGCATGAATGATGCGAAACGGTGTAATGATTCCACGTGGACCCGTTTTTCTCCTTTTGAGGCACATTGCGTGAAAAAACTTCTTCACTTGGGCGAACATCCCGGTCTCGAAGGACTTGAACAAGCACTCGGGTTTCGTATGTACAGCCGTATCAATGTCCAGTCGTCCCGTTGGGAGAAAGGTGCTTTGATTTTCCAAATGGATGACTGCCGTGTCCAGTCGGCGCGGCGGAGGAAAAATTTGCCCGATTATCCCTGCCGGAGTGCCGGGCTTGTGGAGTATGCCCGTTTTGCTTCCGCCATCGATTCACGGATCCGGACAGAGTGTCTTTCTTGTCCGCCCGAAGTTTCTTCTCCCTATTCTTTCTGTGCCTGGAAGTTTACTTTGGACAAATAACTTTCCACAAAAAAACGGCTCCCTGTCATGAGAGCCGTTTCTTGTCATTCCTGTTATGCCGCTATATCTTCGCCCTGTTTTTTTGTTCTTTTATAGAGATACCAGCTGCCGCCTGCAAGAACTGCAAAGCCGATGAGGTATCCGATATAAGCAAGAACCGGTGTTTTTTTGGTGAACTGGAAATAAATTTCCTGTCCTTCCTGATAGGTCACCGTATTTCCTTCCAGAGTGCCGCCGCCGATGGTGTCCTTGGAAATATCGGCATCCAAGGTAATTTTTGTAATGCCCGGTGACCGTCCCAAGCTGAATTTATAGACTTTGTCATTGTCGGGAAGAGGCGTAATGACGTCCCGTATATCCCGTCCGCCGACCGTTCCGAGGGCATGGCCGAGTTTTGCCAGTTCCTGACTGTTTTTGAATTCCGCTTCAATCTGCCAGTTCGGGAAAGCGCCTTTTGCTTCTTTGTCTTTAATCACTTTTCCTTCATTGTTGATGGGATATACGGTATACCCGGTGAGTCCGGTTTTCCTGATTTCCTGCTCCACATCGCCGCGGCTGAGCGGTCCTACCTGGGACTGTACGACAGCCTGCCATTTTCCGCTGAAATCGGAATTTACTTTGATATCGGAATCAATTTTTACGCACCCCGACACAAGAATCATACAAAATGAACAGAGTAGAAATAAAAGTTTTCTCATACTACGGCTCCTCTCTTGATTTACATGGGAAATTTTCCTGTTTTCATATATAATTTCAGTATACCATTATCTGTTGTTTTTTAATATCCCGATTATTTTCCGGTTCCGGGAAAGGAGGTTTTATGAAACCGTGGCGTATCTTTCTATTCCTTTGGTTACTTCTTGCGTTTTCGGTGGTTCTGCTTGACCGTATTTTTATCTTTTATGTATCATCGAAACAAAAATAAAAGCACCGTCTGTTTTTCGCAGGCGATGCTTTTTTTATTTCTTTATTCTCCCATTTCGGTCAAAACACGGCTGCAACGGCCGCAGACATGTTCGTGAGCGGGGTCGTGTCCTACATCGGGGGTCCGTTTCCAGCAGCGTTCGCACTTTTCGAGGGTGCAGACGGCAATGGAAACTTTGACGGCTCCGTCCTCGGAGGAAACCGCATTTTCAGGTGCGTTTCCAAGTCCTTCCATGACTTTTGTCTGGGAAACCAGGCAGAAGTCAGCCAGTTCTTTTTCCATGTCTTTCAGAACGGCAAGATTTTCTCCTTCCGCATAGACAGTAACTTCCGCATCCAGAGGATGACCGATGATTTTTGCCTGTCTTGATTCTTCAAGCGCTTTGGTAACGACACTTCTCAAAGCAAGACGTTTTTTCCACTTTTCATCCAGTTCTTTGTCCAGATAACGGTCATTTTCTTCCGGCATGTCCATCATGTGAACGGACCATTCCTTTTCGTCACGGACGGGCAGGGCCTGCCAGACTTCTTCGGCGGTAAAGCAGATGACGGGAGCGACGAGCTTCACAAGGGTGAGCAGGATTTCATACATCGCCGTCTGGGCGCTTCTCCGCAGGCGGGAATCGTCTTTTTCCGTATAAAGACGGTCTTTCAGAATATCCAGATATACCGAGGACAGGTCGACGGTACAGAAATTATGAACCGCATGGTACATGACGTGGAATTCATAGTTTTCATAAGCCTTGAGAACGGTCCGTTTCACCTGTTCCATACGGAGCAATGCCCATTTATCCAATTCTTCCATATCTTCATAAGCCACACTGTCTTTTGCCGGATCGAAATCGTAGAGATTGCCCAAAAGATAACGGAAGGTATTTCTGATTTTTCTGTATACATCGCTCATGGATTTCACGATTTTATCGGACAAACGAACGTCGCCCTGATAGTCGACGGAGGAAATCCAAAGACGCATGACGTCGGCGCCGTATTTGTCGATAATATCCTGCGGTGCCACTACATTGCCCACCGACTTGGACATTTTACGGCCTTCGCCGTCCATGGTAAATCCGTGGGTAAGTACCGCTTTGTAGGGCGCTTTGCCGTTGACGGCGACACTGGTAAGAAGTGAACTCTGGAACCAGCCGCGGTGCTGGTCGGAGCCTTCCAGATAGAGGTCGCACGGATACTCCGCTCCGTCTTTTTTCCAATTTTCATGCGGATCTTTCAAGACGCCGTTCCATGTCGATCCCGAATCGAACCATACGTCCATGATGTCCGTTTCCTTGTGGAAATGCGTACCGCCGCAATGAGGGCATTTGAAATTTTCGGGCAGAAGTTTTTCCGCCGGATAACTCCACCATGCATCAGAGCCTTCTTTTTCCACAACGTCCTTCACTTTTCCGATAGTTTCGGGGGTAATTACATATTTTCCGCAATCATCACAGTAGAAAGCGGGAATCGGCACGCCCCAGGAACGCTGGCGGGAAATACACCAATCCTGACGGTCACGGACCATATTGTAAAGACGGTCATGGCCCCAAGAGGGAATGAACGTTGTATTGTCCACCGCTTCCAATGCTTTTTCACGGAAATCATTGATAGAGGCAAACCACTGCTCTGTCGCTCTGTAAATGACGGGGTTCTTACAACGCCAGCAGTGAGCGTACTGGTGATGAATGGATTTCTTTCCGAGAAGCATACCTGCATGAGCCAGTTCGGAAATACAGGGGCCTTCCGCTTCCCAAGTCGTTTTCCCTTCGATAAATTCGCCCGCTTCTTTTGTCATACAGCCTTTATCATCGACAGGACAAATGACTTCCTGCTCCAGCTTGCCTGCATTTTCATATTTCTTGTAAACTTCAAAGTCATCGACACCGTGGCCGGGAGCGGTATGAACGCAGCCTGTACCTGCATCGAGCGTAACGTGGCTTCCTTCAAGCACGTATACCGTGCGGTGATAGAATTCCCAAGGATGTCTGAATGTCGCCATATCCCATTCTTCGCCCGTCATTTCACGGCCGGCAAATTCGTAATTTTCAATCTTGCAATCCGCCATAGCCGCCGGAGCAAGCTCCTTATTCATGAGATAATATTCGTCGGCATCGAGATTATGCACCCATACATAAGTGAATTTCGGATTGACGGAAATATAAAGGTTCGCCGGAATGGTCCAAGGCGTAGTCGTCCAGATAACCGCAAAAAGTTTCGACGGATCGACCCCTTCAGGCCCGAGATTTTTAATATCCAGAGCAGGGAATTTTACATAAATGGACGGAGATTTTCTGTCCTTATATTCGATTTCCGCTTCTGCCAGCGCCGTTTCACAGTGAGGGCACCAGTAAACCGCTTTCTTGCCCTTGTAAATATAGCCCTTATTGGCCATTTCACCGAAAACTTCAATCTGCCGTGCTTCCAAATGGGGATCGAACGTGACATAACGGTTTTGAAAATCGCCGATAACACCCATGCGGATAAAATCGGTTTTCTGGATTTCAATCCATTTCTTCGCATATGCAAGGCACTTGCGGCGGAGTTCCAAAGCCGTCATATTGGCCCGGTCCTCTCCCGAATCTTTCAGCACCGCATACTCGATCGGCAGTCCGTGGGTATCCCAGCCGGGCACATAATTGACCTTATACCCTGCCATATGGCGGTAACGGACAATGATATCCTTCAGCGTCTTATTTAAAGCGTGACCGATATGAATTTTCCCGTTTGCATAAGGCGGCCCGTCATGAAGAACGAACTTTTTTGCCCCTTCATTTTCTCTCTTTGCAATTCTTTCTTTATACAGATTGCGGTTTTGCCATAATTCGACAAATTCCGGTTCCTTTTGCGGCAGATTTCCCCGCATCGGAAATTCCGTCTGCGGCAAATGCAATGTTTTGCTGTAATCCATTCCCGTTCCTCCTGCATTTCATAAAACAAAAAAATCCCGCCCGGCAAGGGGCGAGATTATATCCCGTGGTACCACCCTCATGACATAAAGCCACTCGGTACAAATAACGGTGTCCCGGCGAAGCCTTTCCTCTCCGCAGCTCAGAAGTGATTCATCCGCTTCTCCCGCTCCTCATTCCACCATACAGAGGCTCTCTGTGCCGGGTTCAAAACCGATCGTCTTCGTCAAAGCTTTTCTTATGCATTGTATTGTAACGGTATTTATCCTTATCGTCAAGGGAAGGAAGAAATATTTTCCCCGTGATTCATATCCGTCACACCGGTTTCTTACCTTTCTTCCCACACTTGCTCCTTCCGACGACTCCGCCGCCACCTTAGTCAAAGCAAAGCAGGGCCAGCTTTTTTGTGTGAGTCATTTCAGTATTTTATTTTACTCATACTATTTTCATTCTTACGTTTCTGCTCCAACTTGCCCCTTCCGTCAACCTGACGGTTGCCACCTTCCCCGACAAGCGGGGACGGCTCTCGGTTCGTATTCTTTTCTTTTTAAGCAAAAAGTCATTTACTGCCTCTCGAAAACGCATTTCACCCCTGCCGTCATTCTTGAGCGACGGGCAATATTGGAATGATGATGGAAGACAAAACATAGTATGACTCTTAGCGAAGAATCCGGCATAGGATACACATAAATACGTATTTATAAATAAAAACTATAATTTCTTTTTTCCTTAGTATCAGCTTCCCCCGAATGCGGAGGGAAGTGCCGAGCAAAGCGAGGCGATAGGGGCAAGCGTGCGTACACAGGTCAGAATATTTACTGTCGTTTTGTAAGAAACTATTCTTACGAGTCTTTTTTATTTTTTTCTTTTTTATGATTTTCTTTTTTCTTTCAAATGCATTAAAATATAATTGTTCTGATTATTCGTAAATTAATGATAAAGCGAGGTTTCTATGAAAAAATTATTAATCGCACTTACTGCTGTTTTGGCTTTCGGTTCCGGCGTGGCTGATGCCGCTGTCCCCGAAGGCGGTTATTTCCTTGATAAGAACGGTGTGCCGCTGACGAAAGAACAGTCGACACCGCCGAAACTTAAAACACATCCTACGCCTCCGATGAGCCGGCTTGTGTATAACGCCGTGAAAGCGTTGCCCCATTCTTCTTCAACAATCATCCTCCTTACCGTCAATGAAGACGGTTTTCCCGTGGGACCTGCGGTGACTCAAAGTGCAGGCTCGGTCATTCTTGACGAATATGCCGTCAATTCCGTAAAAAACTGGACATTTGTTCCTGCAAAAATGGGTGACAAGACAATCAGTCATTATGTGTCGGTTCCCGTCCGTTTCGTTTCCCTTATGGTTGCGACACCTTCCGCCGTAAAGAGTCAGCCGATGAAAACACCGTCTGTCGCCGTAAAAGAAGCGGCGGAAAGAAATCATCATCCTTTGATGCACGTATCCGTTCATATCGAGTCGGACGGCACGATAAAAGAAGCTCCCGTTGCCCTGGAAAATGAGCAACTGAACGAGGAAGATTTCAAATTACTGGCCCGTTATGCGGAAAAATGTGTCCGTGACTGGACCTTTACCCCTGCAGTCAATCCTGACGGAGAAATTATCCCCGAAGATACGGTTCTTGCCGTACAACTTTGATTTTCTATACTGTCTGTTTCAAAATAAACTGAATTTTTGCAATGAAAAAGCGTTTTCTTGGAAATTTCCTTGAAAACGCTTTTTTTGTCAGTCCGTAATCGTGCCGATGCCTTCCTGATCCATTTTTTCCACTTTCACGGCTTCCAGATGATAGAAGGGTGCGGTGATGTGGTCGTTCAGGTGGACTTTGGCTTCTCTCAGTATTCCGTAGACACGAATCCATGTGGAGGCCGGTTCGTAGCCCGTGAAGTCCTGGTCGGAGGTAAATTCAAAGTCTACGTATCCGCCGGTACAGTAGGGACAGGTCGGGCCGTTTCTTCCTACAAAGTAGTGGCCGTTGATGGAAAGGTAGTAGCCTTCAATCATGACGGTTTTGTTTTTGTAGTCAAGGAAGTTCATGAACCAGTCATTGATCTGGGTCATGTACTTTTTGTCGCCCACAACGATGTCTACGTTGTTGTAGTCGAAGTTTTGTCTGTCTTCTTCTATGTTATACGGATATTCAAAGTAGGGATAATGTCTTTGCCCCGTTGCTGCTGCCGCATTTCCTTGCGAAGCGGGTTGCGGCTGGGGTATGGCACTTTGTTGCGACGTTGCAGGCGTTTCCGTTTTTTCGGGCGCCTTATCTTTTTTCGCAGCGTCCTGCACGGTTTTCCGGGTGATGATTTGTCCTTCCTGCGGTGTTTTAGTATCATCTGTTCCAAATCCGCAGCCTGAAATCAGAAAGATTGGAAGCAGAAGTAAACATATTTCCTTTTTCATTTAAAAGCCTTCTTTCCATTTACGTAAAAGGACGGCCCCGGCAAGGAGGAATATATCGCAGACGACGATACATGCACCGGTCGGGACGGATCCCACGTAGGAAATCGTAATGCCTGCCATGAAGGAAAGAACGGAGAGTACGGCAGAGAGCAGCACTGTCGTTTTGAAACGGGAGCAGAGCTGCATGGCCGTAAGAGACGGAAATATAATCAGGCTCGAAATGAGGAGTGCTCCCATCATACGCATGCCGAGCACGATGGTGACGGCGGTAAGGAGTGCAATAATCATATGGTAGAGTCTTGTTCTTGTCCCTGTGGCGGTGGCAAATGCTTCATCAAAGGTGACGGCAAAGATGCGGTTATAAAAGAGAACGAAGAGTATAACGACAGCGATGCCGAGTATGACGGAAAGCCATACATCTCCTTTGCTCATGGCAAGAATGCTTCCAAACATGTAGTTACATACGTCGGTATTCATGCCGGTGGTAAGGGAAATCGTCATGACACCCGTGGCGAGTGCGCCGCTGCAGAGAAGTGCTACGGCGGAGTCGCCTTTGATGCGGGCGCTGTCTTTAATCTGGAGCAGGAGAAAAGCGGCAGCAATGCAGGCGGGAATCGCAACGGAAAGAGGCTGTGCATGAAAGGCGTAAGCAACGGCAAGCGCAGCAAAGCCTACATGGGAAAGACCGTTTCCGATCATGGAGTACCGTTTCAGAACGAGGCTCGTGCCTAAAAGAGAGGCACAAAGGGAAACAAGACAGCCCACGATAATGGCACGGACCATAAAAGGATATCCCAGCATTTCAGTCAAAAGATTCATATCGCACCGCCTCCCATAAAGCGTTGGCGGAGCGGACTTTTCAGGTAGTCTTCTTTGCTCCCGTAAAAAAGCTGTCCGCCGTCGGCCAGATGGAGAATCCGGTTCGCTTCTCTGAGTGTCCCTTCCACATCGTGGGACACCATGACAATCGTGAGGCCGTATTTTTCAATGCAGTCTCTGAATATTTGATACAGGTCGCGGGTAACGGCAGGGTCAAGGCCTGTGACAGGCTCATCCAAGAAAAGCAATTTCCCTGCGGCACATAAGGCTCTGGCGAGAAGTACGCGTTGCTGCTGTCCCCCCGACAGGTCGCGGTAGCACCTGTTTTTCAAAGGGGTGATACCGAGAAGATCCATTTTTTCAAGGGCGTCCTCTTTATCCCGTTTCCTGTAAAAAGGATACATGCCGCACCGGTTCAGCCGGCCGGAAAGTACGACTTCCCATACACAGGCGGGAAAATCTTTCTGCACCGGTGTCTGTTGGGGAAGATACCCTATATCCCGGGGGGAAAGACCGGCGTCTGTTATCATTTCGCCGCCGGAAATTTTTTTCATACCCAAGAGTCCTTTGATGAGTGTACTTTTCCCTGCGCCGTTTTCTCCGATAATTCCCAGATAATCGCCAGTGTTGACGGAAAAATCGATACCCGACAAAACGGTGCGCCCTTCATAGGCCATGGAAACCTGACGGCATGTAAAAAGGCTCATTAATTGAGGGCCTCCTTTAATACACTGACGTTATGTTTCATCAGGTCAATGTAGGTAGTACCGTTTTTAAACTGTTCCGCCGTTACATTGTGGACCGCGTTAAGCAGTTCGTTTTTGGCGCCTGTTGCTTCCGCAATGGACCGGCTCATCTGTTCATTTGACATTTCGATATGGAATACCACGGGAATACCGTCTTCTTTCACTTTATCAATAAGGAATGATATGGTAGCGGGATTGGCTTCCGTTTCTTTGGCACAACCCGGGAAAGCGGCGTAGTATTTCAGGCCGAATTCCTTCACGAAATAAAGGAAGGGGAAACGATCGCCGACGATGATTTCTTTTCTCTTTGCATTGTCGATGACATCGCGGAATTCTTTATCAAGGGCTTCAAGCTTTGCCACATAGGCATCGGTATTCTTCTGGAATACGTCCTTATGGCTTTCATCAAGAGAGGAAATCGCCGTATTCAGTGCTTTTACGATGAGAACGGCATTGGCAGGGGACGTCCATACATGTTCGTCCATTTCAGGCTCTTCTTCCTCATCATGGTGATCATGGTCTTTGTCCTCATGATGGTCTTTGTCCTCATGATGGTCTTTGTCCTCATGATGGTCTTTATCCTCTTCTTTTCCGTCATGATGGTCGTGGTCATGGTCTTCTTCCTGCATACCTTCTGCCAGTTCTTCTTCATGAAGTGTGACAGCGTCCATCATCTTGAACGTTTTCAGATGACTTTTATCCATGGAATCGAGAATACCGTCGACCCATTCATCGGAGTCGCCGCCGACGTAAATGAAGAGATCGCTCTTCTGAATCATCTGTATATCCTTCGGGGACGGCTCATAACTGTGTGCCTCCGCACCCGGCTTGAGGAGCATGGTGACCGTTGCTTTGTCGCCTACGATTTGACGGACGAAATCATAAGCGGGGAAATTCGTACATACGATATGAAGTCCTTCCTTTTCGGAAGCGGCCTGCTTCTTTTCCGTCGAGCAAGCCGTAAGACCGTAAATGGCAAGAAAACATGCCATCAGACAAGCTATTATTTTTTTCATTACATACCTCCTGGAAATATAAATTCTGTCAAGACATTTCCTGTTTTATTTAAATGGAAAGCTTGACCCGGAGAGATACGAGTGTAGATACAGGGGTGAAAAAAACAATAAAGGGAAGTGTCATGACCGGATAGGACGGTACCGCTCCGGAAAGAACGGGAGCCGCGCCCGTACCGTCAAGGAGAGAATGGTAGTGGGCAATCGTTTCGATGCACATTTTTATTTCCCCGCAAACGGGACACTGGTCACCTTCGCAGTCATGACTTGCTTTTTCGGCGATACAAAGATAAGAAATAAAAATCGTGGCAGCCAAAGCAAGACTGAGAAAAAGAGCTGTCCATTTTTTATATCCCATAGCTGCCTCCTTTTGTATCCGTAAAATAAAGAAATAAAAAGCACTTTTCCCGACGGAAAGCGCTTGAAGAATCTGTTACCTGCACTTTTTACACCATCCGTAGAGGGTTGTGCGGGAAGCGTCAATCGAAAAATCATCTGAAGAAAGAACTTCTTTGTATAAAATATCGGAAACACGGGAATCCATATGTATCGTCTTGCCGCACTTCAAACAAGTCAGATGCAGCTTGTTGTCGCAATGATTGTCCGAAACATAGCGGTACAAACTTTCCCTGCTCGTCCTGCCTGCACTGCGTATGAGAAGTCCCGCTTTTTCCATTTTATCCAGATTTCTGTAAACGGCACTCACGCTCACAGGCGTTCCGCCGCTTTCCTTTACGGCGCGGACGATATCCTTGGCCGACAGATTCACATCGGGCCGGGCACGGAAAAAAGCAAACAATTTTTTTCTCTGCTCCGTCATGTACATAAAATCCCCGCCCTTTCCAAATTGCAACTTATTCGCAAATAATTATATCATTTCTTTGTATGAAGTCAACTTCCACTTTGAAAAATGCACGTAAAAAACGTAAAAAACGGTACTGCGGAATCAATCTTTTTTCTTTTGGGAAATCAATATTTCAAGAGCCCGCCGTGCCACCTGTCTGAACCGTTTTTCCGCCAGCTCATAGACTTCACGGGGCGCTACCGATTCACTGTCCGTCCGTTTGGCAACGACACCGCAGACCGAGCCGCCTTTCAGTCCCAGCACCGACGTCAAGGTAAAAAGTGTGGCGTTTTCCATTTCATAATTGGTACAGCCGATATGACGGTAATCCTCAAGTGCGCCGCGCAGTCTGTGGAGAACATATCCGCCGAAACTGTCGTACCGCTCCTGTCCCGGCCAGAAACTGTCGGTGCTTATGGAAATGCCCATTTTGAAAGGAACGCCCAGTTCTTTCGCCGCCGTTTCCAAAGCCAGTGTCGTTTCCAAATCGGCAACGGCAGGATACGCGAGAGGCGCATACGAAAGAGAAGCGCCGTCTTTTCTGACCGCTCCCTTATTAATGACAAGATCTCCCAAATCCAAATCTTCCTGTATCGACCCGGTCGTACCGACACGGATAAACGTCGTCACCCCCAGGCGGGCCAGCTCTTCCACCGCAAAGGATACGCACGGTCCGCCCATGCCTGTCGACATGACGACCACCGCCTCACCGTTCACATGAGCAAGCCAGCTTGTGTAATCTCTGTGGGAAGCCAGGAAATACGCATTTTCATCCAGTGCCTTTGCAAGACCTTCCACGCGGCCGGGATCGCCGGGAACAAGAGCATACGAAGCACCGTCAATCTGATTTCCCGAAATTCCTATATGATACATCACTTCATCGGGGCGTGCGTAATTTTTCATGAGAACCTCCTTCAAAAAATCCGTTCTGTCTGATCGGTTTTATTATAGCACCGGCGCGGTACAAAAACGGAACTCCCCTTTCCCCGTTTCCGTTATATAGGAAAAAATAAATTATGATACAATAAAAAGAAAATTGTCCGTAAAACGGGAGGACCGTATGTACGAAGAAACAACAATCGCAGCCATTGCGACAAGCCCCGGCGAAGGGGGCATAGGAATTGTAAGAATCAGCGGCATTCGTGCGGCAGACATAGGAAATACCCTTTTCCGCGCAAAAAAAATCAAAGATTTCAAAGACGCCGAACCGTACCGCATGTATTTCGGCCACGTCATGAAAGAGGACCGCCCCGTCGACGAAGGACTCGCCGTCTTTATGAAAGCGCCTCATTCCTACACCGGCGAAGACGTCGTGGAAATACAAATTCACGGCTCGACAGAAGCCTTGCGGGAAACATTGGAACTTGCCCTCAAAAGCGGAGCCGTTCCGGCGGCACGGGGAGAATTTACAAAACGCGCCTTTTTGAACGGCCGCATCGATCTCGCCCAAGCAGAAGCGGTAATGGACATCATTTCCGCCAAAGGACGGGCGGCCCTTTCGCAAGCAGAAAGTCATCTGGCAGGCGCGCTCTCCCGTTTCGTCCGTGAATGTATGGACGAGCTGAAAGACCTCATCACCAAACTGGAAGTCACCATCGACTATCCCGAAGAAGATTTGGAAGACCTGACAAGAGAAGAAATCGGCGCCGCTCTTGAAAAAATAGACAATTCACTGTCCGCCCTTTTACGCCGCTCCGAGCAGGGACGGATTATCAAAGACGGTCTCCGCACCGTCATTGCAGGCAAACCGAATGCAGGGAAATCAAGCCTTTTGAATGCTCTCTTACAAGAAGAACGGGCCATCGTCACCGACGTCCCCGGTACGACAAGAGATACCATTGAAGAAACGATACGCATCGGTGGCGTTCCTCTCGTTCTCATGGATACGGCAGGCCTCCGGGAAACGGACAACAAAGTAGAAAAAATAGGCATAGAACGGACAAAAGCCTCCGTAGAAAAAGCGGACCTCGTTCTTGCCGTCATTGACAGCTCCGTTCCCCTTGACGATGCGGACAAGATATGGCTTTCTGCTCTGGCAGGACGAAAAGCCATTATCATTCTGAATAAATACGATCTTCCTTCCGCCGTCAATGCAGAGGAAATCGGAAAACTCGCCGCCTCACCCGTTGTCCCTCTCTCCGCCAGATACGGAAGCGGTATGGACGAGTTGGAAGAAAAACTGGCGGAAATGACGGCTCATCAGGATATGGAAGCAGGGCGGGAACTCTTTCTCACCAACCTGCGCCATGTGGATTTGGTGGGGAAGGCGTTAGACGATGTACTCCGTGCCAGAGCGTCCGTCCGCGACGGCCTCATGGCAGACTTCATCGCCGTCGACCTCACCGAAGCCTGGCATACACTGGGAGAAATCACCGGCGAAACCGTCGACGACGAACTCATTCATTCCATTTTCAAAAATTTCTGTGTCGGCAAATAAAAAACGAAAGACAGTCCCGGAAGGGGCTGTTTTTTTATGCGTTTTTCACCGGATACATAAAAAATTCATAGCCCGTAACACCTGACAGAGCGGGATATTTTTTCCTGCAAAATAAAAAAACGGAAGCCGTTTCTATTTGTAATTCAAATTTGAATTTGATATAATGAAGCAGAAATAAAATGTGAAATCAAAAAGCGCGGGGCAAAACGGAAATTCCCGGAATACGCGGTAAAAACAGACGGTGCAAACGGTAAAAACCGTTCTGCCCTTTATAAAAGTAAAATCATATGCAACTTCCTTATTTCCTCTTTCACAGAAAAGGAGTCTGTCATGGAATTTTTAGCGAAACACAAAAAAATCATAGCTCTTGCGGCAGTCGTTATTTTATCGGCGGCAGGTTTTTATTTTTGGTACAAGGATCATCACAAAGAAACAGGACCGCTCGTCTTGTACGGCAATGTGGATATCCGCCAGGTGTCCGTCGCTTTTAACGGAAGCGAGCGGATTGAAGAAATGACGAAACGGGAAGGCGACAGAGTGAAAAAAGGCGAAGTTCTGGCCCGTCTTACCACGCGTCCTATCGAACTCGGAATCGCCCGTGCCAAAGCGGGAATTGCAGGACAAGAGGCTATCGTCGCCAAACTTCACAACGGTTCACGGCCGGAACAAGTCATTCAGGCAGAGTCGCAGGTCAATGCGATTGCGGCGGAAGAGGAAAATGCCCGTACCTATTATGAACGTATGTCCGCGCTTCTTGCGGAAGGTGCCGTGAGCCGCCAGAGTGCGGACACCGCAAAAGCACAGTGGAAATCGGCAGAGGCAAAGCTGAGAAATGCAGAGGCCGCACTTTCGCTGGCGGAAACAGGTCCGCGGGAGGAAGATATCCGTGCCGCCGAGGCAAAATTATCCGCCCTCGAAGCGGAACTTAAAGATTACGAATACCGCCTCAGTGAGTCTACGCTGACGGCGCCGCAGGACGGTGTCATCCGTTCACGCCTTGCCGAACCGGGTGATATGGCATCACCGCAGCGTCCTGTCTATCTCATGGGACTGGAAAGTCCGAAATGGATTCGCGTCTATGTCCCCGAAAGCCGTCTCGGCGATATTTCCGAGGGCATGAAAGCAAATATTTATACCGACAGTGATAAAAATACACCTCTTACGGGACAGGTCGGCTATATTTCCGATACCGCCGAATTCACGCCGAAATCGGTGCAGACGGAAGAACTTCGCACGTCTCTTGTCTATGAGGTGCGTATTTATGTGGACGATGAGGACAACCGCCTTCGTATGGGTATGCCGGTAACGGTGAAATTCTGAGCAGAAAGAAATAAACCGGACAGAAAGGAGAGCCATGGAACAAGAAAAATTTGCGGTCCGCGCGGAACATCTGACAAAAATTTTTCGTGATGAAGTCACAAAAGTCCCCGTGACCGCTTTGGAAAATCTGCATCTTTCCATACCCGCCAGAAAAATGACGGCTCTCACAGGTCCCGACGGTGCAGGAAAAACGACCTGTCTCCGTCTGATTTGCGGTCTTTTGTCACCCACCGAGGGCCGTGTCGAAGTGCTGGGAAGAAACGTGGAGGAAAAGCGGGACGAAGTGCAGTCCCTTCTCGGCTACATGCCTCAAAAATTCGGACTTTATGAAGATCTTTCCTGTATGGAAAATATGAATCTCTATGCCGACCTTCACGGTATTTCCAAAGAAGAACGAGAAAAACGGTATGACCGTCTGCTCACCATGACAGGACTTGCTCCTTTTACGGACCGCCGGGCAGGGCAGCTTTCGGGCGGTATGAAACAGAAGCTCGGTCTTGCCTGCACGCTCATAAGAACGCCGGCTCTCCTTCTTCTCGATGAACCGACGGCCGGTGTCGATCCTCTTTCACGGCGGGAACTTTGGGAAATTTTGAAAGCTCTCGTCAAAGACGAAGATATTTCACTCCTCGTTTCGACAGCCTACATGGAAGAGGCGGAACTTTGCGACACTGTTTATATCCTTCATAAAGGTCATATCCTCGACAAAGGAACGCCGGAAGAGTTGCGGAAAAAATCGGAGGGGTTTGTCTACCACACGGACTGTCCCGACGGAATTCCGCCGCGGTTTCTGCAGGCCGCTCTTCTTGATGATACCGCCTGCATCGGCGATGCCGTACCCGAACGGGGCGGCGTGCGGTTTACCTTGAAAAAAGGAGCGTCTCTTGAAAATGTACGAGCCTTTTCCGTTTTTCCCGGTCCGTCTCCCCAAAAAGTGACGGCCCGGCTGGAAGACAGTTTCATGCAAGCTCTGGGACAGGCGGAAAAAAGACAGCCCGTTCTTGACGGATTTGATTTGGATTACCGGAAGAAACAAAATATTTCTTCCCACTCCCATATAAAAGTAAAAGAACTGGTGCGGCGTTTCGGTGACTTCACCGCCGTCGACCATACTTCTTTTGAAGTGTACAAAGGGGAAATTTTCGGACTTTTGGGGCCGAACGGAGCAGGCAAGTCGACGACGTTCAAAATGCTCTGCGGTCTTCTTCCCGCCACGTCGGGCGAGCTTTCCGTTGCCGGCGTGGATCTCCGTACCGCCGCCGCGGCGGCAAGAGCCAATATCGGTTATGTGGCGCAAAAATTTTCCCTCTATACCATGCTGAGTGTCCGTGAAAATCTCGAATTTTTCGGCGGCGTTTACGGCCTTCCTTATAAAAAGCTGCAAAAACGGATTGACGAAGTGATCGGACAATTTCATTTGGAAGGAACGGAGCATAAAAATGCAGGTACGCTCCCTTTCGGCTACAAACAGCGCTTATCCATGGCCGCCGCGCTTCTCCACGAACCAGATATTTTATTTCTTGACGAACCGACGAGCGGCATCGATCCCGTTGCACGCCGTACATTTTGGCGGCAGATTACCGCTCTTGCCGCAAAAGGCACGACCATCATCATCACGACCCACTTCATGGAAGAAGCGGAATACTGCGACCGTATCATGATTCAGGACCGGGGAAAAATGCTCATTCTCGGCACGCCCGGCGAAGTACGGGGCAGGGCAAGAAAAGAGGCCGCCATGAACGAAGCCTTTATCGCTATTGTAGAAGAAAACAGGAGGAAGAACCATGCGTGATTTTTTCCGCCGTCTGAAAGCACTTACTTATAAAGAATATCTCCAACTGATTCGCGACCGGAGCAGTGTCGTCATCGGGATTTTTTTGCCGGCTCTTCTCATTGTTCTCGTCGGTTTCGGCTTGTCCCTCGACGTGAAACATGTGCCTGTAGCCGTCGTTATGGAAGACCGTTCCCCGGTAACCCGGGATATTCTGTCTTTTATGGACGGCTCGGAATATATTTCCCCTGTTTACGTGACGTCCATGAAAGACGGCGAAACGCTGATGAACGAAAGAGAAGTGAACGTCATTTTGCGGATTCCGCCTGATTTCACGCGGCAACTCCAAAAAGGAGACGCGAAAGTGCAGATTGTTTTATGGGGCGTTGATGCGGCAACTGCCAGAGTAGCAGGAAGTTATATCGAATCAGGAATCGCCGGCCGGGTTGCCGCCTATATGGAAAAACAGGGCGGCGTCGTACCGGCAAGCGGTTTTGTGGAAATCGTCCCCCGCCAGTGGTTTAATGATGCGAATACGAGTACCTGGTTCTTTATTCCCGGTCTTGTCGTGCTCATCATGACCCTTGTCGGCGTATTTCTTACCACCATGGTCATGGCCAGAGAATGGGAACGGGGCACGCTGGAAGCCCTTTTCATCAGTCCCGTAAAACCTTTGGAAATACTGATTGCCAAAATCATTCCCTACTTCTGCACCGCCATGGTAGGATTCTCTCTTTGCCTCCTTGCCTCTTACTATATCTATCACGTGCCTCTCCGCGGATCTTTCCTCGTCATTCTTGCAAGCTCCGTGATTTACCTTTTTTCCGCTCTCGGCATCGGACTCACCGTTTCCACACTCATCAAAAACCAATTCGTCTCCTGCCAGGTCGCACTTCTGGTCAGCATGCTCCCGACGATGATGCTGAGCGGTTTCATCTTCGACCTCAGGAGCGTTCCCGCTTTTATCAGCTTCATCGGTCATTTACTTCCTGCCACTTATTACATGGAACTTTTGAAATCCCTCTTTCTGGCAGGAAATGACTGGCCTCTCATCATTAAAAACACGACCATTTTATTACTCTATGCCCTCTTCTTTACGGGCTTGTCGTACAAAGTGACAAGAAAGAGATTGGAATAATGGAAGAAATACGACTCTATCTCCGGCGGATTCTTTTCATGATACAAAAAGAACTCATCGCCACCTTAAAAGACAAAAAAAGCCGCCTTGTCCTTCTCATGCCCGTCCTCGTACAGACGCTCGCTTTCGGCTACGTCGCCACCTATAATCTGGACAAAGTGCAATATGCCGTGCTTGACCAAAACCGCAGCCGTTACTCGGCGGAACTTCTTTCCAAAATTGACGGCAGTCCCGTATTTACAAGAGCCGCCACACTGGAAACGACACAAGGCATGGCAACGTGGATAGACAGCGGAAAAGTCTCGGCCGTTCTCGTCATACCGCCCGACTTTGACCGCCGTATCCTTTCCGGCTCGGCCGCACCGGTGCAAGTCATCACCGACGGAAGAAATACGATGATTTCAGGACTTGTCACCGCTTATATTTCAAAAATTGCCGCCACACATAATTATGAACTTCACGGCGGAAAACAAAGTATTTCCATCGAAACCGTCGCCTGGTACAATCCGAATCTGGACAGCCGTTGGGGATTTCTCGCCTCTCTCATACCCATGGTGAGCCTGACCCAGGTCCTCGCTCTGGCAGGCCTTTCCGTCGCAAGAGAACGGGAACAGGGTACTTTCGACCAACTCATGGTCACGCCCCTCACACCGTCCCAGATTTTCATCGGCAAAGCCGTACCGCCCGTTCTGATCGGTCTCGCCCAGTCCATGATTGTTCTTTCCATTTCCGTCTGGTGGTTCGGTGTCGCTCTGGCAGGCTCGATTTTCACCCTCATTCTTACGATGATTTTCTTCCTCATGAGCATCGTCGGTATCGGACTTGCCACATCTGCCGTTTCAAGAGATATGCAGCAGGTCATGGTCTATAACTTTTTTGCCATTATGCCGATGATTCTTTTATCCGGCATGGTCACGCCAATAAAAAACATGCCCCCTGCCCTTCAGGTCTTCACTTACATCAACCCCATGCGCTTTGCCATCGATTCGGTCCGCCGGATTTATCTGGAAGGCGCAGGCCTCAGTCTCATATCACACAACTATATCCCCCTCCTCCTCATTGCCGCGGTCGCCATGCCTCTTGCGGCGTGGATGTTCAGACACAAACTCGTCTGAATAGAGGAACAGAATCTGTAAATTATAAAAATAAAGTTATTCACCGGACAAGGAGAGATTTATGAAATTCAGACAAAGAATCCGCAGTGACGGAGAAGAAACGAAAAAGAAAATCATCACCTGTGCAGGCCGCCTTATGGCTGAAAAAGGCTTTGCCGCCGTGACAAGCAAAGAAATCTGCGAAAGTGCGGGCGTAAATACGGCCGCCGTGAACTATCACTTCGGCAGCCGTGACGGACTTCACCTTGCCGTCCTTTCTTACGTGCAGAACTATATCATTTCCCTGGAAACACTGCGCAACCTTTATGAAGCCCCGTATACGGCGGAAAGAAAAATAGAAATCATCGTAGACTTTCTGGTCGACACCGCTTTCCACAAAAAAGACTGGCCCGTCACCGTTTGGATGCGGGAAATGATGAACCCGTCGAACATGTTGCGCCAAGTTTTACGTGAAACCGGACTTCCCAAATTTTCCATCATAACCCACCTCTTTGCCGAATATACGGGATACGCCATGGACGACCCCATGCTCTACAGTATCATGCTCACCCTCATGTCCCCCTTCGCTCTGGCACTCCTCGGAAGCTACCACGGCCTGCAAAAAGAATCGCCCCTGCAAATCCCGGGAGAAGTCATGGCGGAAAACCTGAAAAAATTAACCCTTGCCCACCTGAAGCACTTGAAAAACATCGGATAAAAACATTCACAAAAAAGTAAGGAGAACCCTATGGAAGAAAAAAATATGTACCGCTGTCCCATCCGCTACTACAGCATCGTCACCGTACCGAAAGACTTCATTTCCCAAGAAACCGTCATCCCTCCCGGGAAAGCGGAAATGACGGAAGAAGAAAAAGAAAAAACATTCCGTGATATCGAAAACCGGGAGAAAGAAAAAGCAACCTACGCCACCGTCGTAAACAGCCTCACCCCTTATGCGTTCGTACTCATCGAAACGGAAACGGGCGCTCCCTACTGGCAATACCTTGATTTGGCGGGATCACTCCAAAAAATCCGCTTCACCGACGAGCCGTCCTATGCGGAGGCCGAAAAAGTCATCTATCCCAGCGGCGCCTACATGTACCGCCTGCATTGTATTTATCTGCAAAGAAAATAAAAAATAAAAGCACCCTGTCAGGAGTGCTTTTTTATTGCAGAAAATCATGTATCTGATAAAAGCGTAAGCAAAATATCCACATTTTCCGTATCATATTCGATTTGTTCCGACCAGCGCCGGATATTTTCGGGGAAATCACCGCAAAGGGCCGATTCCATAAGAATGAAATCCGTACTCTCCCGGGCGTAGCGGATCAGAATTTCCGGTCCGTACATTTCCATTTTTTCCAAACTGCGGTACAGAATATATTCATACAGCCTCTGCAAGTGGGAAGCGGGAACGGTTTCCTTATATGTTTCCGTCAATTCCGCTTTGCGGGATATCTCTTTTTCCAAAAAGGAAAGCCGCTTTGTCCACGCCTCGTCAATAGGCTCCGTACGCTCCAGACGGGAAAGCAAGCTTTTGTAATACGATAAGTCTGCGCAGGGCGTAAAACGGAGTGCCTCCTCCGTTATTTCTGTTCCGAGCGCATGAAAAATCTGCGGAAGCGTCCACGATTTCCCCGTTTCCTCCATAAAATACAGAGGCCCCGTATCCGCCAAAAGAAGCTCCACACTTTTCTCACAGGCAAGACCGACCCCGGCGAGTTCAAAATCGCCTGCATAAACGAAAAAGCGGGGGTGCATGGTGCAAATATCGCAAAGATAATCCTCCCCTTTTTCAAGAATAATACGGCAAAGACCGTCTTCCCGGAAAAAAGGACAACCGCCGTCTTTTTTCATACGAAACGAAAACGTCCCGTCCCTGCAAATCATGGAACGGCGCAGCTCCTCTCCCAAAGGCCCGTCCGTTGTCCTGTATATATCAGCCGTCACATCGTCAATATCAATATCCCAGTCTGACACACAGCAGGAATGGCGGCAATCGCCGGCCTTACAACGGAAACGTCGGTAGAAATAAGGATACAGAGTCGTCATTTCTCATCTACCAACCGTGAAAACAAAGCGGTGCAGCCTTTCTTTATGTCCCGGTAAGCCGTTTCATAATCGTCCGTATACCAGGGATCGGCAACCCCCCTGTTTTCCCCGCACCACGAAAGAAGAAGCGACACTTTTTTCTCCCTGTCATTTCCCGTATACCGCATCAAATCCCTTTCATTTGCCTCGTCCATAGCGATGATATAATCATTATTTTCATAATCGGCCGCCGTAAAAAGACGGGCCGCCCGGGGCGTGAAAGAAATATTCCTGGCAAGAAGCAATTTTTTCACCGGCGGATACATATCATTTCCCAGCTCATCGGTATGGGCAGCCGCACTGGAAACAGAGAAATCACCGTCTCTGCCTGCCTTTGCGATAATATCTTTCATCACAAATTCCGCCATAGGGGAGCGGCAAATATTTCCGTGACAAACAAATAAAATTTTTATCATAAATCCTCCGGGACAGCAAAAATAAAAACGGACATTCTTTACTTTTACTATATCACAGAGAAACCGTTTTTTCGTTCCCGCCTTTGCGTTTCTGCTCCAACTTGCCCCTTCCGTCAGCTCCGCTGATACCTTAGCCAAGGCAAAGCGTCTCACACACTTTTACAGCGTCGCTCCGCTCCTCGAAAAGCGGTTCGCTTGCTTCCCGTCATCCGGGGACGGCTTGCGTTCTGCATTCTTTCCTTTTTACACAACAGTAAAAAATTCTTTGGAAACGCAATTCACCCCTGCCGTCATTCTTGAGCGGTGTATAGAACTGGAATGATAACAGGAGAAAAAACATCATGTGACTCTTAGCGAAGAATCCGGCAAGGGATACACATAAATGCGTATTCAAATATAAAACTATGAATTCTTTCTTCCTTAGCGTCAGCTGTCCCCGGATGCGGAGGCAAGCGAATTGTGTTTTTAGGAGCATAGCGACGCGAAAACACAATGAGACGCTTTGCCTTTGGCTGAAAGTGCCGAACAAAGCGAGGCGATAGGGGCGAGCTTGGGTACACAGGTGAGAATATTTAAATCTTGCAACCTCTGCCAGATTCTTCACTTCGTTCAAGAATGACAGGCAGATATTTAATACCGCTCTGTAAGAAACTCTTTTACGTTTCTGCTCATACTTGCCCCTTCCGTCAGCTCCGCTGACACCTTCCCCGTGTCCGGGGACGGCTTGCGATTTGCATTCTTTCCTTTTGACACAACAAGTAAAAAATTCTTTGTAAACGCAATTCACTTCTGCCGTCATTCTTGAGCGGTGGATAGAATCGGAATGATGACAGGAGAAAAAACATCATGTGACTCTTAGCGAAGAATCCGGCAAGGGATACACATAAATGCGTATTCAAATATAAAACTATGAATTCTTTCTTCCTTAGCGTCAGCTGTCCCCGGATGCGGAGGCAAGCGAATTGTGTTTTTAGGAGCATAGCGACGCGAAAACACAATGAGACGCTTTGCCTTTGGCTGAAAGTGCCGAGCAAAGTGAGGCGAAAGGGGCAAGTTTGCGTATACAGGTAAGAATATTTAAATCTTGCAACCTCTGCCCAGATTCTTACCGCTCCCGTTGGTCGGGTATGGCGTTTCACTCATTTTTACAGCGTCGCTCCGCTCCTTGAAAAATGGTTCGCTTGCCATCATTTCGTTCAAGAATGACAGGCAGATATTTAATACCGCTCTGTAAAAAACCGCTTTTTCTTTTCTGAAAGCAATATAAAAACCCTACGGAGTACATTCCGCGGGGTTTTATATTATCTGTATACGTTTTGGCAGTTTTATATTTCCGGTTCTTTACTCCATGCTTTTTATCATTGCTTTTCTATATTCAGCCGTATCTGCATGAACCATAGCAATAAAATCATTTTTGTTTTTTATGCTTATTGTCCCAGGAGATGACGGCTCCGGAATTTTTTCATTTCTTTCTTCTTTTTCCCACAACATTAGATTTAATGCGTCTGTTGCCATTTCTAACGCTTCAGAACGCGTTTCTCCCTGACTGTAACAACCGCTGATATCAGGAAAAGATACAGAAAAACCGCCTTTCTTTTCGTGACAAAATAAAGCAGGGTACGTATATTTCATCATCAAACCCAACCTTTCTCTTTTATAATTCATTTTCGATGTATGCAAGCATTTCCGGACAGGCGGAATACTTTTTTACAGTTCTGACATCAAATCTCTTTCAATTCTTGCAATATTTCCTGTCATTTCCTTATTTTCCCGACAGGGGCTTGTATTATTTATTGCTCCCGTAATTGCTGTAATAACTTATTTATGAGCTTAAATTGTCCGATGGCTTCCTGTACTTCTTCTATTGTTTTCATACCCATCAGGTTGTGCAATGTTTCTTTTGTTTTATCAAAAAGAATAAGCATAGGCGTATTTTTTTCTTTTTCATCGTCCGGATCAATATTATGAGATTCAAAATAATTCAAAAAATCTGCAATTAATCCGAAGTAAGCTTCAAACATAATTTCTTTTTTTAATGCCCGGTCATAATTTGAGTTTTCCATAATTTACCTTCTTTTTTATTTCTTCTCCGGTTGCGTTATTTTATTTTCCCTCTAATTCTTTCCACAGTTTTTCAATAGGTTCGCTTTTTTTATTATCTTTCAGATAGTCCTCGTAGGCTTCATTGGCCACTTTTACATCATATTCATCTTCAATACGTTCCATAACCGCGTTTCTTATGAATTCGGATACCGTGATTCCTTCCATTTCGGCACATTTTTTTAAAAAGGTTTCATCTGCTTCACTCAATTCTAAAGATATCGTCATGATAAATTCTCCTCTCGTATATTATATACCGTATTCCGCTTTTGTTTTTGTGTCAATTTCTGTAAATAACCCTTATCCGAAAATGGTATCTGCACTTTTTATTTCGGCTCATTTTTTCTTCGTTTGTTTCCGCAAAAGAAAGACGGAAAGACAGGTCATCGGTCCATTTTTTCATCTCTTCCCGTACCATATTCATAGTGGCCTTTGCAACTTATAACAATAATGGAATCTACAGTAACTTTATAAACAAGTCTATTTGCTTCATCAATTCTTCTTCTGTAAGAATCTTTTTGATATTTAAGTTTTTCAGGTTTTCCAAGCCCTTGCATGACACCATCTCTTTTGATGCTTTTTAATAAATCATTAATTTTTGAAATGATTTTTTTGTCAATTACCAGCCATTCTGCATATTGTGAAAAGCTTGTTTCAGTGAAATTAATTTTAGTCATTTACTAAATTCTCTAATTCCTTTAAAGTTTTAGATATTGTTTTTCCTGCTTTTAATTCTTCTTCACTTCGAGAAAGCATTTCGAGGTATTCTGCATTTCTTCTTGCTTTATCCATTCTTTTATAGGCATGTTCAGAAAGAATAACAATATTCTTATTCTCTTTTCTGGGAACGATAATAGTTTCTCCGGCATAGGCTAAATCAAAAAATTTTTTAATATTTGCTCTTATATCTGCTTGTTTTGCAATAGTTATATCCATTTATTTTCTCCTTTTCTTGTACAATAACAGGTACCCTTTATGGTACATATTATAGCATTTTTTAAAAGGTTGCATCTGCTACACTCAATTCTAAAGATATTGTCATGATAAATCCTCCTCTCTTATATCATATACCGCATTCCGCTTTTGTTTTTGTGTCAATTTCTGTAAATAACCCTTGTTCCGTAAATTCGGCACTTTTTATTTCGTCTCATTCTTCAAAAAACTTGTTTATCATTATGTTAAATCACAAATTTTCTTTTTCTTTTCATTTCTTTCTTTTGCAATTCCAAGGCAATACGGGTAAGCTCTTTTGTATTTTTATCATTCAGTGCTTTGATATAGGCCGGCCTCTGTTCTTTTTCGATTATAACAAGTGCTAAATCGTGTTGCAGGCAGGACCGGATAATCAATGCACGACCGGTGCGCCCGTTTCCGTCGGGGAAAGGGTGTATTCTTTCGAAACGTATGTGCTGGTCCATGATGATTTCTACTTTTTCTTCGTTTGTTTCCGCAAGGGAAAGACGGAAAGACAGGTCATCGGTCCATTTTTTCATCTCTTCCCGTACCATATAGGGCGGTGTCGTTTCAGTGCCGCCCACCGTATTCGGCAGGGTCTTGAAGTGTCCGCCCCGGCCGTCGATACGGGCGAGGAGAATTCTGTTGATTTCTTTGATATCTTCAAGAGTGATATTTTCTTTTTCGTGTGCCCGCAGGTACATCATGAGTTCTTTGTAATTGACGACTTCATTCACTTCGGTGCGTTCCGTTACCGGTGTATCTCCTGTAAGAAGACGCTCCGTTTCTTCTTCTGTCAGTGTATTTCCCTCGATGGCGGTGCTGTGGTGTGCCATTCTCACCATGACGGATTGCCGGTAGGCTTCATTCATAATGCTTCCTTTATCCTTCCTCTTACCCGCTTCGTCATTTTTCCTCGGGCAGGTAGTTTTTCCCTGTCTGTTTCATAATACTTTTGATTCTGCTCTTTGTCCGCGGGTGATCCAGAGAAAGAACGGACCACCACGGAGAATCGCCGTAAAACTTGTACAGCCTGTACAGTCCCTGTGCCATTTCTTCTCCGAGTCCCACCTTCACGGCATAGGCATCGGCTTTGTATTCCACATGGCGGTTAAAAAACAAGTGAATCACTCGTGACGGAAAGTAAATCAAAAAGGAATAGGCCGTCACAAAGAGGCTGATCAGTAAAGCAAATGCAAAGGTAACCAGTCCCAAAAGGGGAATGAATCGGAACAGATTCAAGATATGCACGCAGGCTACTAATATTTTCTGGAAAAACAGGCTGAGCATCGTGATTCCCCGGGTTATATTCATGAAAATAACATCTTTATTTCTGTGATGTCCCATTTCATGAGCGATGATTCCCGCTATTTCATTGACGGAAAAGGCGGAGAGCAAACCGCTTGTGACGGTGATGTCTTTTACTCCCGATGCAAATGCATTCATTTCCGGTGTCCTTTGCACGAAATACCTATATTTCCCGGGGTCCACCTTTGTTTTTTCCTTGATATAACGGAAAACTTCCTCCAGTTTTTCCTGTTCTTCCGCTACCGGCCTTTCCTGTCCCAAAGAAATTCTTTGCAACCGCCGTGTGACGGGGAAATAAGGAAATACAAAGCTCCAAAGGATACAGACTAAAAAAATCAGGGACGCCAGTTCTGCCGTGAAAACCGTGTCCTGATTCGCCGGTATATGAAAATAGGGAAGTACGGCTGTCCAAAAAGCATCAATCCGCGGAACGGGGTACAGTTCTCTCCCTATAGCAAATACAGGGAGAATCAGCACCATATTGACTATAAAATTCAGAATGCATTGAAGAAGAATCCACATTTGACGTTCTCCACGTATACAAATCAATCGCAATCATACAAATTGGCAGGTATTTCGGTCGTTCATCAGTTCATAAATTTTATTGTAGCACAGAAAAAATTTTACGTTTCTGCTCATACTTGCCCCTTTCGTCAACCTATCGGTTGACACTTTCCCCGACAAGCGGGGACAGCTTGCGATTTGTATTCTTTTCTTTTTAACACAAGAAATCATTTAATGTCACACCAAAACACAATCCACCGCTGCCATCATTCTTGAGCGGTAGTAATTAGGAGCGATGGCAAGCGAATTGTATTTTTAGGAGCGTAGCGACGCTAAAATGCAATGAGACGCCATACCCGACCAACGGGAGCGGTAAGAATCCGGCAAAGGATATCGTCAAAGGTGTATTTAAAATAATAAAAACTACGATTTCTTTTTTCCTTAATGTCAGCTTCCCCCGAACACGGAGGGAAGTGCCGAGCATTGCGAGGCGATAGGGGCACGCTTGCGTACACAAGAAAAATCTTACATTGCTGTCCTTAAAGGACTCTCATCATTCAAATTCGTTTCTCAGTGCCTTTCTCTTATGCTTTCCATAGCAAAATCAAGAATTTTTTCCTTTCTTTGTTCCAGTATTTCTTTATAAAAATCACGCTCTGTCTTTGATAAACAAGGAGTGTCGTCTATAATTTTCCTCAATTTTTCTATATCCAGCCGGGGGTATATGCGTTTCAGTGCTGCTGTACAGTCCGGATTTTCAAGAGACGAGATATATTCGAAATAATTGGTTTTTTTCTGACCGCTTTTAATGGCTGATGTGGGAAATATATAGACACGGCGCCGTATTTCTTCCGGAGATTTTAGAATTTCCTTCATCGTTTCTTCCGTCTGTCTGGCACACAAAGAAGAACCGCAGTCATAAACGGGTGCGGGTTCTGCCGTAGAGGACACGGAATCGGTCAGAAGTCCCCAATTTCCATTGTGCCGGTCAAAATTCCCGATTAATGCATCTGTGATATACATATCCCAAAAATATTCTTTCAGCTTTTGTACCGGATATATTTTCTGTTTTTCTATCGTTTCCGTAATATCTGCCACTTCCGTTTTATATCCGCCGGACGAGCAGGTAATTATCGAATTTTTCAGCATGGCAAATTCGAGAAGCCGCTTGTTTCCCGTTTCAAAATCTTTGCAGGCAACAACAGGTCTGTCCCGATAAATCCCGAGAAGAGTGGATTGTGCGGGAATCCCGAGACTTTCAAAAATGTGGCAACCTATATATTCACAGACATGGGAATTTGTCATTTTTCCCTGATAAAAAGAGGGAAATTTAAGCATATATCTTTCCCCGTTGTAAATTACAGAAATTTTATGCCCGTTAGCCCCTCTGTAACCTTTATAAAAATCACGCTTGCAATCGGTAAAGTCTATATATCGGTCCATCTCCCTCTCCTTTCTGCTCCAACTTGCCACTTCCGACGGCTTCGCTGACACTTTAGCCAAGGCAAAGCGTCTCACTCACTTTTGCAGCATCGCTCCGATCCCCGGAAAGTGGTTCGCTTGCTTCCCGACAAGCGGGAACGGCTTTTTTGTGTGAGTCAATTCGTTATTTTTTGTTTTTACTTATATAAAATAACATTTAACTCCTGCATTTTCTGCCTAGACTCTTACCGCTCCCGTTGGTCGGGTATGGCGTTTCACACACTTTTACAGCGTCGTTTCTCTCCTCGAAAAGCGGTTCGCTTGCCATCACTTCGTTCGAGAATGACAAGGCAAGTATTTAATGCCGTTGAAAAACGCAATTCACCCCTGCCGTCATTCTTGAGCGGTGTATAGAACCGGAATGATAACAGGAGAAAAAACATCATGTAATGCTTAGCGAAGAATCCGGCATAGGATATCGTTAAAAGCGTATATAAAATAATAAAAACTATGAATTCTTTTTTCCTTAGTGTCAGCTGCCCCCGCTTACGGGGGAAGTGCCGAGCTCTGCGAGGCAAAAGGGGCGAGCATGCGTACACAGGCAAGAATATTTAAATCTTGTAACCTCTGCCCGGATTCTTCACTCAAAGGTAATTTCTATTTATCACATGACAGTCATACAGATTTTTACCGCCGTTCAAGAATGACAGGGCAGATATTTAATACCATTCTGTAAGAAACCTTTTTACATGTCTGCTCACACTTGCCCCTTTCGTCAGCTTCGCCGACACTTTCCCCGACAAGCGGGGACAGCTTTCTTATACGAACCATTTCTAGATTTTTATTCTTGCCCCTTCCGACGACTTTTTTATATTCGTCATTTCAATATTTTTTTAAACCGGCGGTTCTTATTTTCTATTATTTACCTTTAGAAATTTTCTCTATGGCCCGTTTCTGGATTTTGACTTGGTCTATAGGGATTTCTCCTTTCGGTCCGAACAGTTCGTGCGTCAAAAACTCCGGTTCTGCGGCTTCTACGATACGGGCAGCGGCACTTGTTCTGAACGGGTTGTGGCGGTCGATGGAGGTAATGTGTTTCATAATCGTGTTTCCGTCAAGGTTCTCCGGCGGGGTGTCGGGACAGGATTTCCTGTATGCTCCGGAGAGGGAGCAGGAGAGATGCATGCCCCGGATCAGGGATTTCATGCTCCCCAGGCGGTGAATCATCCGGATAATATAGTCCGCTCCGTCGTCTTCCGTTTCAAGGTCGGGGTTCGTATTCATATAGTGTCCGGTGTCGAGTACGATTCCCGTATTATTTCCCGGTAGGAGAGAAAAGAAATAGTCTGTTTCTTCCGGAGAAAGTGTGCACAGTCCCGGCCAAAAAATATTTTCGAAGAGGATTTCCACGTTTTCCGGTATTTCTTTGTATACCTCTTTGTAAATTTCAGCCGTGCAGGTGAGTACTTCTTTTGAGGTGTAGTGAAATTTCCTTGTCCACGTTTCTTCCACAAGGCAGTCCGCCACGTGCCATACAAGGTAGTACGGTTCTTCTGCCAGCGCGGCACGGATATTTTTTTTGATTTCTTCTATCCATTTTTCGGGAGTGTCTGCCCCGTAGCAGGCAATGAGTGATTGTTTGTCCGGGTATTGTTTTTGGACCCGTTTTTTGTTACCCAAATAAAAGTCCATCCAGGTGGGCCAGAATTTCAGGTGGGCACCGACAGTCAGCCGTGTGAACGGCGAGGGCGACGGTGTCGTCCCATATATCAGGTTTTCAATTCCGTCCAGTCCGAGGGAGCGGATCAATTCTGCCGTTTCCGTTTCCGATTCACCGGGCATGACGTAGTGGCTGACGATTTCTAACATGGCATTGCATTCTCTTTTCTTTTTTAATTTATCAACAGGAAGGCTGCTTTTACAAAAATACGTATTTCTTCTTTTTTGTGTTGACTCACATGGATTATGCATTCTTTCGTTTCTGCTCACACTTGCCCCTTCCGACGGCTCCGCCGCCACCTTCCCCGACAAGCGGGGACGGCTTTTTGGTACGAGTTATTTCGGTATTTTTTGTTTTTACTTATATAAAATAACATTTAACTCCTGCATTTTCTGCCTAGACTCTTACCGCTCCCGTTGGTCGGGTATGGCGTTTCACACACTTTTACAGCGTCGTTTCTCTCCTCGAAAAGCGGTTCGCTTGCCATCACTTCGTTCGAGAATGACAAGGCAAGTATTTAATGCCGTTGAAAAACGCAATTCACCCCTGCCGTCATTCTTGAGCGGTGTATAGAACCGGAATGATAACAGGAGAAAAAACATCATGTAATGCTTAGCGAAGAATCCGGCATAGGATATCGTTAAAAGCGTATATAAAATAATAAAACTATGAATTTTTTCTTCCTTAGTGTCAGCTGCCCCCGCTTACGGGGGAAGTGCCGAGCCCTGCGAGGCAAAAGGGGCGAGCGTGCGTACACAAGCAAGAATATTTAATATCGTTCCGTAAGAAACCGCTTTTTACGTATCTGCTCACACTTGCCCCTTCCGACGGCTCCGCCGCCACCTTCCCCGACAAGCGGGGACGGCTTTTTTATATGAGTCATTTCGTTATTTTTTCGGTTTGCTTGTCTTTTTCGTTATTTTTCGTTTTCAGTATCCTTTGATTTGTTTTTCTTCTGTCATGTCAAAGAGGGGACCGTAGGCGGCGTTGGCCATGGCTTTGATGGCGTAGACGCAGTTTTGTGAGGCGGCGTAGATGTAGCGGTCGTCCAGGGTTTTTATGTTTTTGGCGGCTCTCATATTCTGAACCGCCGGATTTTGGAAGAATTCATTTCTGAATTTACCGGCTCCCGTTTCGTCGGATTTCCTGTCGGAGGAGACGATGAAGAAGTCGGGGTCGGATTTTACGACGAGTTCCTGTGCGAGGAGCTGTCCGTTCGATACGCCCGCTTCTCCGATGGCGTTTCTGATTCTTGCTCTGGTGAGGAGTTCGTGATACATCGAGCCGGGACCGCCGTAGCGGCTCATCTGGGTGACGAGGAAGGCTTTCGGGATTTTGTCCGTTCTTTGTCCCAGTACGGCATCGATTTCTGCCAGTTGTCTGTCCATTTCGGCAATTACTTTTTCGCCCCGTTCTTTTTCTCCTGCCGCGGCGGCAATGATTTCAATGTCCTGCTTAACTTGGTCAAGGGATTTCGGTCCGTCGATTTGAATGACCGGGTAGCCGAGCTTTCTCCACAGTTCCAGTTCCTTCGGTTTCGTGTACGACGAGGCGACAATGAGATCCGGGGCCGCTTGGGTAAGGATTTCCATGGAGAGGCCGTTCAGGGGCATGGTGAGGGAAATATTTTTTGTTTCTTCGGAAATATAGGAAATCGCCGGGTCTTTGTCGGCGGTAAAGCAGGCGACAAGACGGTCCGGTTCTACGACGCCAAGGAGCATGGTGTCGATGGAGGAAGAGGTTCCCAATATGCGCCGCGGTTTGTGTGGCAGTGTGACGGTATGTCCGAATGCGTCAGTCACCTGATAAGCGGAAGAGTCCGCAGGCGTTTCCGTTTTTTTCATGGAACAACCCGTGAAAAGAAGTACCGCTAAAAGAAACAGTATGGTACAGATGACGGACCTCTTTGCTGTGTTTTCCATTTTATATTTCCTTTCTTATGCAAATTTAAGTTCTTTATAATTAGTTTAGCGGCGCAGCGGGGAATCGTCAAACCTGTTTTTTATTTTTTTCTCCGTTTTTTGAAAAGGGTTCTTGCTTTTACGGCGTAAAAAGTATAAAATAGGTGAGATAAATTATTGGTCACAGGAAAGGGGGGATCGCATCAATGGCGGTCTTCCCTTTTTTGCGGATTAGGTTAAGGGAGATAGTATGGAAAAAAGAGTGATTGATGTAGAAGAAAAGTTACCTCTGCTGCCTACGATTCCACTGAGTCTGCAGCACTTGTTCGCCATGTTCGGCTCGACGGTCCTCGTTCCGTTCCTTTTGAATGTCGATCCGGCGACTTGTCTTTTCATGAACGGGATCGGTACGCTTTTGTATCTGACGATTTGCAAGTGGAAATTGCCCGCTTATCTGGGCTCGAGTTTTGCTTTCATTTCTCCTGTACTGGCGGTCACGTCCACGGCAGGTATGTCCTATGCGGATGCCCAGGGAGGGTTCATCTGTTTCGGTCTGTCTTTCATCGTTCTTGCGTTCCTGGTCAATAAAATCGGGACGTCCTGGATTGATGTTCTTTTCCCGCCGGCAGCGATGGGCGCCATTGTCGCCATCATCGGTTTGGAGCTTGCGCCTCTTGCCATGAGTATGTCGGGTTTCATCGGTGAAACGCAGGGTATGCCGAATGAAACGGCTATTATTATTTCCATGTTCACCCTGGTAGTCACGATTCTTGCCACCGTGCTGGGCCGCGGATTTATTTCCATCATTCCGATTCTTATCGGTGTCATTTCCGGCTACATCCTCTCGATTTTCATGGGTGTCGTAGATTTCACCAAAGTAAAGGAAATCGCCTGGTTCGCCGTGCCGACACTCTATGCACCGCATTTTAATTTCAGTGCGATTATGATGATTATGCCCGCTCTCTTCGTCGTATTTGCCGAGCATTTGGGTCATCTTTTCGTCACCAGTGATATCGTGGGCCGCGACCTCATTAAGGAACCGGGCCTTCACCGTTCTCTTTTTGCCGACGGTCTTTCCAATGTCATTTCCGGCTGTGTCGGCTCGACGCCGAATACGACATACGGGGAAAATATGGGTGTCATGGCGATGACCGGCGTATACAGTACCTGGGTCATCGGCGGTGCTGCCGTTTTTGCTATCGTTTTCTCCTTCGTCGGAAAAATTGCGGCTCTCATTCATGCCATTCCTTCGCCTGTCATGGGCGGTGTCTGCATTCTCCTCTTCGGTTTCATTGCCGCTTCGGGGATTCGTATGCTTATCGAGAAAAAAGTCAATTACACGAAATCAAGAAATCTGATTCTCACAGCCGTCACCATGATTTCCGGTCTTTCCGGAGCGACTATTGTCCTCGGACCGGTCCAGCTGAAAGGCATGGGACTTGCTACGGTCGTTGCCATTCTTTTATCTCTTTCATTCCTCATTTTTGATAAACTCCACATGTCGAACGACGAAAAAGAATAGGAGGTCTTATGGACACATTAACGAATGAAGAAATTTCGCTTTTAAACAGTCTGACGGAACAGCAGAAAACACAGGCGCTCAATCTCTATGCGTCACGGGAAAAAAAGACTTCCACGGCTTATATTTTCTGGATTCTTTTTTCCTGCCATTACTTCTATCTCGGCAAGCCTGTCAGAAATATTATTCTCTGGCTTCTCATGTGCTGCTTTATCGGGGAAATATGGTGGCTCATTGACGCATTCCGCATGAGTGGTCTGGTGGAAAAGAAAAATCTGGAAATTCTGAAAGAATGTATCCGCGAAGCCAAAGCACTCTATCCGGATGTATAATTTCATAAAAAAAGCACGGTACCCGTTCAAAAAGTACCGTGCTTTTCATTTGCCCGTTTCATTAAAACCGGCGGGACAGGCGCTTGGCCATCCACCGTGCAAAGGCTTCTTTGGCCTCCTCCGGTGCATCGGGGACAAGTTCGATTTCCCCTCTTGCCCGTTTCGCAATATCCTTCGTCCGTATATACGGCTCAAAAGTCTTATACCATTCCATTTTCTGTATATCTTCGGCTAAGCTCATTTTCTCCTCCTTCACGGGCTTAAAAATCCCTTCTATAATTGCATGGAATCCCGGCCCTCCCCGGGGTCGTACATATCTTCCATGCCTGCCGGTATGTGAAACAACGGAATCTCTGCCGTTTTATTTATCTTTATATTGTAACAGCAACGCCGCATTTATTACAACAAAAACAGATCCGAAATTGTGCCACAATGCACCGGTGACAGGATTTAAAATTCCCGCCGAAGAAAGAATCACCGCCGTGATATTGATAATCATACCGGCTACAATATTTACATTCACCTTATGCATCACTTTTTTGGTCAACATAAAAAGATAAGGGATTCTTTTGATTTCATCACCCACCAGGACAGCATCTGCCGACTCGATGGCAATATCACTTCCGATTCCGCCCATAGCAATTCCTGCGTCCGCACGGGTCAGCGCCGGAGCATCATTGACACCGTCACCAATCATACACACCGCCCCGCCACTTTTGCTGATATCTTCTATGATTCTCATTTTTTCTTCCGGCAAAAGCCCGGACTTCACCTCGCTGATACCGACCTGCCCGGCTATGTATCCTGCCGCCGCCTCATTATCCCCGGTGAGAAGTAGGGGAACGACACCGCTTTTTTTCAAACGGGAAATCGTTTGCGCCGCATCACTCCGTATCGTATCAGAAAGCACGAAAAACCCTCTGCAGGTTCCGTCAACCGCTGCATAAATTAAAGTCGCTCCCGTTTCCTCTGCTTTTTGGGCCTGTTTCTCAAATGAGGACACAGAAATATTTTGTTCTTCCAGCCATTTCCCTTTCCCGGCAAGCAACTTTTTCCCGGCCACAACAGCGGAAATCCCCTGTCCCGCCTGCATTTGGAAATCCCGGACACTCTCCGTATTTCCTTTATAGCTGTCTGCAACCGCTTTCCCGAGAGGATGCTCCGAATAACTTTCAGCAGCAGCGAAAAGACGTAATAATTCATTTTTATCACAGCCGTCAGTCACGATATCCGCCACCTCCGGCTTTCCGCATGTAAGCGTTCCCGTTTTATCGAAAGCTGCTTTTTTTATTTTTGATAATTTTTCCAATGCAGAACCGGAACGGATAATAATTCCATATTTGGCAGCATTTCCTATCCCCGCTAAAACAGCCGTAGGAGTAGCAAGAATAAATGCACAAGGGCAAAAAACCACAAGCACCGTAACGGCCCGCATAAATTCTCCTGTAATCATCCATGTACCGCCCGCCCAGGCAAGAGCACCGAATACAAGCCACGTCGCCCATTTATCTGCCAGCGAAACGATAGGTGCTTTATTTTCTTCCGCCTCCTTTGTCAAACGGATCATTCTCTGCAATGAAGAATCTTCACTCCTTTTTTCCACCCTCATCGTAAAAGTGCCGAACCGGTTGATTGTCCCGGACCTGACGGTATCCCCTGTTTTTTTATCTACAGGAATACTTTCGCCGGTCATGACAGATTGGTCAATCGTCGTCTCTCCGTCAAGTATTTTCCCGTCTACAGGAACCGTTTCTCCTGCCAGCACACGGACCGTATCGCCTGCCTGCAACTCTGACGGGGATACTTCAAAGACTTTCCCCTCCCGCACCACATGTGCCTTTTGCGGGGAAAGACGAATCAATTTCCCAATACTCTCATTTGCCTTTTCTGATGTATAGTCCTCCAAAAGCGACCCGATTTGCATAATCAGCGCCACTTCACCGGCAGCAAAATATTCCTCTGCCGTCACCGATGCCACAAGTGCCATAGCTACAAGAACATCCGCCTTTACATCATGCTCCCAAATAAGCCCTTTCACCGCTCCTGTCAAAATAGGAACTCCGCAAAGAATAATCGCCGCCCAGGCAATATCAAAAGGCAGAACCGTTCTTCCCGGAAATCCCGAAAGACTGAGTACAAGGGAAATAATAGAAATTCCGGCAAAAACAGCCGTTATTTTCGCTTCATTTTCCAGCCACCGGTTTAACATAAGCTTCTCCTTTATAAAAATGATAAAGTTTCTTTTTTATCTTATAAAAAAATAAAGCCTGATTGTATCGCCAAAAAAGTACATCTGTTCAATAAAATACAAATTATGCAAACTGCTCTTTTTTGCTATAGGGAAAACGGAATTTAAGAGTTTTTCCAAAAACATCAGATTTCGCGGAAGTACAGGATTCCAATAAAAAAACTCCTTCTCTTATTTCTAAAAGACGGAGTTGATAAAAATACACCAACAGTTTTTATATTCCTCTTACTTTACACCCGTCAGGGCTTTGATTGCACTGCTTGCCCCGATACGGTCAACGCCGAGAGCCAGGTAGGCCTCCATTTCCTCTTTCGTATGAATCCCGCCGGACGCTTTAATTTTTACGGCCGGTCCGATGTACTTTTTGAAAAGCGCCACATCGTCCAAAGTCGCTCCGCCCGTTCCGAAACCCGTTGACGTCTTGATATAGTCCGCTCCGCCACGGGTGACACAGCGGCAGGCCTCTATCTTTTCCTCTTCCGTAAGATAGCAGGTTTCCACGATGACCTTGAGTATTTTATCTCCTACCAGTTCTTTCATGCGCCGTATCTCACGGATCACATAGTCACTGTCCCCGTCTTTCAGCGCCGCAACGGCCATTACCATATCTATTTCATCCGCCCCGTCGGAAAGAGCCGTTCTTGCCTCTTCCAATTTCGATTCCGTATTTCCGTTTCCTAAAGGAAATCCGACAACCGTGCAGATATTGAGCGAAGGAAAGGCCTCACGCACCCGTTTCACATAGGACGAAGGAATGCAGACCGATGCCGTATGATACATCACCGCTTCCTCGCAAAGTTTTTTTATATCCGCCCGGCTTGCCGTCGCCTTCAAAAGCGTATGATCCACATGGCGGAGTATCTCATTATTATCCATCATTTTCTCCTTTTTTCCTTATTATACCAATTTCATCACAGAAAAACCGCCTGTCTTTTCAAAGATTTTACAAACCCGTGGTATGATACAGAAAAGAAATTCTTTTCGGAAAGGAGTCATTATGCTGAAACTGCTTTTCATCGCCCACAGCGGCTCCTGCCGTCCTCCGATGGCAGAATTTATCATGAAATCCCTCATCGCCCGGTCGGGACAGGACGATAAAATTTACGTAAGTTCCGCCCACCTGCAAAAAAAGAAGGGAGAACCGCTCGGACAAAAAGAAAGAGAACTCCTTACAAAAAAGGAAATCCCGTACACGGAAAAAATCTGTCCGCCTCTCACCTGGTCCGATTATGACAGATATGACTACATTTTCCTCACGGACGACGAAGAAAAATGGCCTTTCCTGAAAATCATAGGCGGCGATCCGAAAGAAAAAGTCCGCCTCTTGGGAGAATATGCAGGCATTACGGGAAATATCGTAAATCCCGAAAAGACGGGACAATATGAAGAAACCTTCACCGCCTCTCTTGCGGCCTGCCGAGGTCTCTTTGAAAAGCTTCTCGACTGGGTAGCCGTAAAACCGGAACAGTCATGATTTTTATTCCTAAAATTGAATTTTCCATAAAAAAAGCGGAGGTATCTGTTCTCCGCTTTTTTATTGACTGCTTTATTTCCCTATATTAAATTTCATAATACTTTTTTATCAGAAACGATACCGGAAAGATACGTCATAGGTTCTTCCGCTCGCAGCTTCTGAGGCGAAAAATTCACGGTCAAACAAATTATACACAGAAACCTGTACAGAAGCTTCCGGCGTTATTCTGTAATTGGCAGACAGATTAGCAATGAAGAATAAATCCTCAGACTGATATTTACCCGTTTCATCATCCGGGTACTGTCTGGCGCTTACATATTGGGCGTCCGCCAAAATATCCCAGCGGTCTTTGTCATATTCGACGCCGAAATGGAGCAGATGTTTCGGGATATTGTAATTTCTGTATCCGTCAATTTTTTCAGATTCCCATGCCCAGTTTACATAGGAACTTACATACGGGGTAAATTTATGTTTGAATTCTACTTCAACACCTTTTTTAGATGCTTCTCCCAAATTTCTATACTGACTGAATCCTTTTTTGTAAGTGATTCCGTTCATAACGGTTTTTTTGCTGGTAGAGTAATATTCGATAGCATCTGTCGTTTTTGCTTTATACAGGGCAATGCTTCCCGTTGTTTTCTCTCCCCATTTCTTTTTCAAACCGATTTCATAGGTGTCCGTCGTTTCCGGTTTCAAATCGGGATTGGCAAGAGACCCTTTTCTATTCACTACCAGCTTTCCGTTTTCATTTTCAATTTTAGCTCCTTCGTCCCTATATACACGGGAAAGAATCGGAGGTGTGAAAGAATGGCCGTAGCCGGCGTAAATTATCAAATCGGGACGTAAGCTGTGTTCTACGGAGAATTTCGGACTCCATTCCGTATACGTTCCCTCGTCATAAGTTCTGCTGATTTTAGAGAATAAATAATCGCCGTAGCCGCCGTATTTCTTGTACCGGTCGAAGCGAATCCCCGCATAGACGGCGGTTTTTTCATCAGCCTGCCATTTATCCTGGAGATAGCCGGACCAGGACTCATCTTTTCCTCCGTGCAGCTCATACGCTGTTTTTTCTCCGTCGTGGTTTCTCCAGTTTTTCAAATCATATCTTGTCTGGTCGAAAGACTCGCTCCGATACGCCAGACCTGCCAGCAGATTGTGATTACCCAACGTCCACACTTTGTGCATGTCAAAATCTTTTGTTTTGCTGGGGTAGAATGACTGTCCGCCACTTCCATTCCACGCCTCTAATTCTTTTGCAGTTATCGGATTTTCCGGTCCTCCTGTAGAAGAGTATCCGTCTTTTCGTATATCTGTCAGCCCGATTCTGGCATGGAATTGATTCTTATCGTCATCATACGCCAAATTATGAACAGACCATTCTTTTGCTCCCACATATCCTAAAAAGTCGCCGGGATAGAAATCGAATCCTTTACCGTTCGGCAATATGACCGCTCCATAGAATATTTCCTTTCCGTCCTTATCACGGATTACGCTGAACGGATTCTTGTACACATACTGATAATTGGAATGAAAATAAGAATAGGTCACGGTTTGCTGATCGCTGATATGATAGCCCAGTTTGAACCGTGTACTTTCTACGTCTGTCGCTTTTGATCCCCGTCCTCCGACAATATAGCGGTTTCTCGCCGATGTCGGCAGATCCATTTCTATTTTTGGGGAAAGTTCGGTTTCATCTTTGTTATACGCCTTCTCTTCCACATAATATCCGCGCCAGCCGTCACTTTTCCGTTTTTCATATCCGGCGCTGACGGACCATTTCTCTTTGCGGAAAGAGGCATCATAAACTTGCTTTGTCGTATCATAACTTCCCGTGGAAAGAAGAACTTTTCCGTGGAGCCCCTCTTTTGCACTTTTCGTTGTGATTTGAATGACACCGCCTACCGCACGACTGCCGTATAAAGAAGATGACGCTCCGCGGACCAGTTCGATTTTCTCAATACTTTCCACAGGGATCAGACCCCAGTCTACGGTTCCGTTCCAGCCGCTGTTGACAGGTTGGCCGTCCACCATGACCAGAATATCCGCCGATCCGAATCCGCGCATGGAGATGCCGCCTTCCGCTACAGGGTTCAGATAAACCCCGGGAAGCTGGCCCATCGCTTGGGATACGGAGGTATAATTCCGGCTTTCGATATCTTTCGCAGTCACCACGCTGACACTGGCCGGTACTTTTTCCGGTGCTTCTTTCAGTTTCGTTGCTGTGACAACAACCTCCGCCAAGTCAAAAACGGGAAGTTCTCCGGCCGCTTGTGCGCTTACCCCCCCCGAAAAAACGATTGCTGCCGCAAGAAGTGCGGCTTTCTTTCTTTCCGTTTTCCAATTCCTCATAGAAAACTCCTTTCAAAATATAAAAATAGGCACATGAAAAATTTCTTTTCACAAAAAACGGTGTCCCTGTTTCCTTATTTTTCGTGATAAGAAATTTTATCTTTCCTATTATAGCACACAGATAAATCTTATTTTTACTCCTATAAAAATAAATTTCCCATAATAAAAGCGGAGGTATCTGTTCTCCGCTTTTTTATTGACTGCTTTATTTTTATTTTAACTTTATGCCTTCTTCTACCCATCCTCTGATTTCACGGAGCTGGTCTTTTAATTCTTCGTGGCTCAGTTTTTCATGCGGTTCATACTCAAGAACGATGTCCGTATCTTCCGTATATTTCCCTGCCCAATGCATGATTTCACGGATATTTGCCGTGCCTTTGTGATAATCCAGGTGCTGGTCGGTGATTCCGTCATTATTGTGGACATGGAAACCTTTTACCCGTTTTCCGTTGAGCGCAAGGAATTTTTCTATATCCAGACGATTTACGTTGGCATGTCCTATGTCGATGAGAGAAAGGGCATCCGGTATATCTTCAAAAATCTTAAAGTATTCATCATTTGTAAAAAGATGGTGACCTTTTTTCTGTTTGCAAAGATTCTCAATCACAAGGCGGACGCCGTAATCTTTTGCACGGGCAGTGAGAGCTTTCATGACGGCGTAGGAGTTTTTTTGTTTTTCTTCCAATTCCGCTTCTTCAAACTGGAGCTGGGAGTAATGGAAAACGATATGGCGTACTTTATTTTCCGCTGCCAGTGCCATAACTTTTTCATAACTTTCCATGAGCCATTTATGTTCCGGCGTATCCAATCCCGATGTTGCTTCAATCTGTACATACGGGCCGTGGAATGTCATGGGACAGGTGGTCTTTCTCACCTTGCTGCAAAGTTCGTCCCAATAAGTATCACTGTGGGTAAACGCAGTATACTCGATCCCCGTATCCGGATTATTCAATGATTCAATCCATTCTGCAAATTCTTTGAAATGTGACATACCTACAATGAGGTCGCTTATAAAGTATTTCATACTTCCTCCTTATCAGGATAACCGATATTTTGGCCTGTTTCTTTATCAAAGAAATGAAGTGCCGTCCGTTTCACGTCCCAGTAGGCCTCTGAAACGCCATGGAGGACATCTTCTCTCATAATGGAAATAACGTCCGTTCCGTTGACGGAGAAGTAGTAGCCCATACGGCTGCCGTAGTCTTCTTTATACTGTACGGTAACGGGAACGGTATTCTCTCCCGGTGTTTCCGTCAGTACCACATCTTCGGGACGGATTCCCATCTGCAGTGTTTTTGCACCGGCATGATGGATTTTTTCTGCCCATTTATCCCCGCAAACGAAATCTGTTCCGTTCAGCTTCAGATTCTGTCCGTCCACTGTCACATCAAAAATATTCATTGACGGGGAACCGATAAAGCGGGCAACAAATACATTGGCCGGCCGGCGGTATACCTTATGCGGCGTATCAAGCATCTGTATTTTTCCTTCATTGATAACCGCAATCCGTTGTCCCACCGTCATCGCTTCGATTTGGTCATGGGTTACATAGACCATCGTCTGCCCGTAAATTTCATGGATTTTAACGAGTTCTTTTCTGGCATGTCCGCGGAGCTGGGCGTCCAGATTGGAAAGCGGTTCGTCCAAAAGGAAGAAGTCCGATTGCTTTACGATGGCTCTGGCAAGGGCGACACGCTGTCTCTGTCCGCCGGAAAGTTCACGGGGCAGGCGTTTTTCAAGTCCGCCCAGATTCAGAATACGCACAGCCTCAGCCACTCGTTTTTCTATTTCTTTTTCATCCAGCCGGTTCACACGGAGACCGTAGGAAATATTCTTTTCTACCGTCATATGGGGGAAGAGTGCATAATTCTGGAAAACCATTCCTATATTTCTGTCTCCCGGTTCCATGTCATTAGCCAGTACTCCGTTCAGATACAATTCGCCGGAAGTAATCGTTTCCAGTCCGCTGATCATACGGAGAATGGTCGACTTCCCGCAGCCGGAAGAACCGAGAAGAATCAGACGTTCTCCCTTTTTAACCGCTAAATCAAGGCCTTTGATAACTTCTGTTTTATCAAATTTCTTCACTACATTTTTAAATTCAATGCTATACATATTTCATTCCTATCCTTTGATACCAGACTGGGCAAACGTGCCGATAATGAACTTCTGACAAATTGCATATAAGCCGAGAGGAAGCAACATGGTGAGTGTCGCCACCGCCATGGTAACCGGCACATCCGTGCCGCCTTCAGAGCTGACAAACATCTGGAGTGCCAGCGACAAGGTATAATTTGCTTCGCTTTTTATGATGATTGCCGGCCAGACATATTCATTCCACGAATTGATAAAGAAAATAATACCGATGGAAAGAATGGCGGGACGGATAATCGGAACAACAATCGTACGGAGTCTTGAGAGATGGGATGCATTTTCAAGCGCTGCCACTTCCATCAAAGAGGACGGTACGCCTTTCATATACTGACGGAGAAGAAAAATCCCTGTCGCATCGGCGAGCTGGGGAAGTGCCACACCGTAAATGCTGTCTATCAGTCCGATTTTGGATAAAGTGATATAGTTCGGTATCATCGTTACTGTAAAAGGAATAAAAATCGTACTGATGAGAAGAAAATATAAAAGCGTTTTCCCGCGGAAACGGAAAAATACGAAAGCGTACGCCGCAAAAAGAGCCGTCACGAGCTTGAAAAGCGTCACGAGAGAGGCAATGATAAAGGTGTTTGAAAGAATCGCCCCGAAACGGATTGTCGTAAAGACCCGTTCATAAGCAGAAAAGGTAGGGTCCTTCGGAATCAGAGACGCCGAAGAGAAAGCTTCGCTCATCGGCTTGAAAGACGTCGAAAGGGCAAAGACAAGGGGGTAGACCAGCATGAGTACAATAAGGGCAAACAGGAGATGCCATTTCCATTCCGAAGAATTAATTTTCATAATATACCCCTTTCTCCACATAGCGGAACTCCAAGTAGAGAAGAAGCAGGAAAATAATCATCGTTACAATCGCCAGTGCCGCTGACATGCCTGTTTCATAAAAAGTAAACGCATAGTCATACCCCTGGTAAATGATATTGGAACTTGCATCATTCGGACCGCCCTGGGTCAGCACCTTGATAGGCGTAAATACATACTGGAGGCCCTGTACAATTGTCATAATCAGGATATATACCGCTGTCGATGACGTAAGGGGCATAACGATACGGGTAAAAATATTCCGGTTCGATGCTTTTTCCAAGCGTGCCGCCTCGATAAGCTCTTCAGGTACATTGTTCATTCCCGATAAAAGAATGAGAAAATTGTATCCGAATGCCTTATACACGGCAACCAGACTGATGATGACAATGACAAGACCCGGTGTTTTCGACCATGCCGGAAGTGTCACGCCTGCCATATCCGCCACAGCCGCCACAGGTCCCGAAACAGGGTTAAATATCCATTGGAACAAAATAGCGCCTACGACCAAAGCAATCAGTGATGATGAAAAAAGGAGTGTCTTATAAATATTTTTACCCCGTTTCATCAAAAATGTATTTACAAAGGATAACCCGTAAGGAAGTAAAAAATTCAGTAAAACAAGAATCACGATATACAAAAGTGTATTCTCTATAACCTGCATTGTAACAGGTGACGTAAGCAGGCGGATATAATTATCCAGCGCTGCAAATTTCATCTGCGGCGACACCATATTCCACCGGAAAAAACTCAGATACAAAGTATAAGCCAGGGGATAAAACATAAAGAGAAGAAATACTGACAGTGCCGGCATGATAAACAGCAAAGCCAGTCTCTTTTCTCGTTTCATATAGCCCGCTACATGATTCTCATTGGTCATAAAAAATCTCCGTCCGTTTTATAGTTTTTTTACAGAGAAAAGACCGTAGAAATACACCTACGGCCTCTTTTCTCACTATTTTATTTCATGAGGGCGTTCAAATCGTCCTCTGCTTTTTTCAAAATTGCCGCCGGTTCTCCGCCGCTGAGAATCTCATCTCTTACATCGGCAAGCATCTTTTCCGCTTTCACCCCTACATCACCGGGGAAAGCTACCCACGGTGAAAGAAGCGGTAACTCTTCAAAAGCTACCTTTAATGCCGGTGTCTTAACGATTGCGTCTTTGATTGCCGGATCGTCTATGACTTCTGCACGGGGCGGAAGATATCCTGTATTGATTGTCCACTGGGCAAGATACTTCGGCTGCATCATAAATTTTATAAATTCCCAAGCTGCCTGCTGCTCCTCTTTGGACTGGGCAGTAACCGCCAGGAAGTTACCGCCTGCCGGAATTTTTACATCCTTGTCACCGAAAGCAGGGAACGGGCATGCCATAACATTAAATTTTGAAGATTGGGTAACAGTACCTATCTTTGCACTGCTTCCCATCAAAATTCCTACTTTTCCGCTGTAGAAAGAAGCAATACCTTCATCGGCAGCGATATGAAGTGCTGATTTGTCCTTCAAAACCATGTCTGCATACAGACGATATGCGTCCTCTGATTCTTTCGAAGCAAATACAGCTTTATTGTCCTTTAAAATTTCAGCTCCGTTCGATGTGAGAAGACCCTGGGTTGCCCAGTTGTCCTGGTATTCCTGCATATAGAAACCATATTCTCCCGTCTTATCACGGATAATCTTAGCCACCTTTCTTACTTCTTCCCAAGTTTTTGGCGGCTGTGCAGGATCGAGACCTGCCACTTTGAATAAATCGGGATTGTAATAAATAATCGGTGCACTGATGGAGAAAGGAAGCCCTACCTGCTTATCCCCAACCTTTGCAAGCCCTAAGACATTAGGGAGATAATTCTTTTCCAAATAATCTTTTTCCTGTGACTCTTTTTCTAAGTCTACAGGTGACACATACTTGAAATTCTGATCGAAATACTTCAGATAGTTATACCCGATCATAGCGACAGACGGTGCTTTTCCCGAAGCTACATCAGCTTGTAAATTCTTCATTAAGCCCGGATACATATCAGGATTGTATACTTCTTTGACAATGATTTTATCCTGGGACTTATTAAAATCATCTACCATCTGTTTGATAACCGGTGCACCGAAATTTTTCGTATAGACGTGCCAGAATGTCACAACCGTCTTACCGTTTTCCTTCACAGCCTGTTTTTCCGTTGCCTGTCCGCCCCCGCAGCCTGCTGCTACTGTCATGCACAGCCCTGCGATAACCAGGCACATCCATTTAAAAAATTTACTCACAATATCCCCCTTTTCTCCAATGGACCTTTGTTATTTTTATACGACTTACTGTCAATTGAATTATACCATAAAATCCCGAAATAAATATATAAAGACAAATAAATATGTCCGCCTGTATTCCATTCATTTTCTGACCGTTTATATGCCTTTATCAAATCATACCTGTCTTTTGTAAAGACAATTTTTCCTTTCTGTAAAAATTTGTAAGGCTCCGGTCACCTTTTATACAACGAAGAATTTAACCAGCGTTGCCACGAAAACGAGAAGGAGAAGGGACGCCAGGAAGGCGGCACAGAAGGGACGGATTCCCCGTCTGGCTATGACATCGAAATTCACATTGATACCCAGTGCCGCCATGGCCATACCGAGAAGAAGATAGGCGGCAAATACGAGTGTATCTGTCAGTTCTTTGGAAATCCCCATATACGAACCTACGGCGCTGGCCAATATGAAACCGCCCATGAAATAGGGGATCGGAATCGATACCGGGCCTTCTTCATTTTTATTTCTTCTGTACTCTACATATCCGATGATAAGAGCGACCGGTGCAAGAAGCAGAACGCGGGAAAGTTTTGCAATAATGGCATGGTCCATACCGGCGGAACCGGCTGCACCGCCTGCGGCAACGGCATGGGCAATTTCATGAAGGCTGAGTCCCGCCATGGTGCCGAATTGGCCGTCATTGAATCCCAAAAACGGTTGAAGTCCTATTTCTATCAGGGTAAATACCGTTCCCAAAATAGCAACGATGGCTACAGCAAGAACGGAATCATTGGCTTTGGCTTTCAACGGTGCGGATACGCCCATCACCGCCGCGGCACCGCAAATACTGCAGCCGCAGGCAGAAAGCATGGCCAGGCCGTGCTCTACTTTACAAAGCCGGGAAATTCCGTAGGTCACCGCCATCATGCCTGCCACAACGACAGCGGCAAATCCGAGACTTTGCAGTCCTTCGGAAAGCAGCACCGCCAGGTTCAATTTAAACCCGAGCAGGATAATTCCGAGACGCAGAAATTTATTGGCAATAAATCCCGTGCTTTCCCGTGCCGTTTGCGTAGGCCCCGGAAATATCTGAAACGCCATTCCCAAGAGTAAAGCCAGTACGAGATGGCCTATGAGAGAAAAGCCGGGAAAGCCGCTGATCCACTTTCCCAAAAGAGAACAGGCCAGCGTGATTCCCACGGCCAGCCAAAATTTTGTTTTTGTAAATGCAGAAAAATTCATATTTCCCCCTGTTCTGTCCCGTCTGCGGTATCCTCAAAAAGCAGTGAGACAAGAAATATTATAATTTTTCTTATAAATTAACGCAAGCTTTGAAAAATATCGCATGCTTTTTTTGATGTTACTGAACAAATATAGTAATATGTCTATATATTTCATTCTTATTTATAATTTCAGGGAAAGAATTTTTTCATAATGACCGGTTACGATAAGAGATATTTGCGGATTGCCATGCCTGCCGCTTTGGAGAGTCTTTTTATGATTCTCTTGGCATCGGCGGATCTGATTATGGTGGGAACGCTCGGCGCGGTTTCTATTGCGGCGGTCAGTATTTTTCTGCAGCCCCGTCTTGTGATTCTTTGCTTTTCCCGTTCTCTTTCTGCGGCGGTGACGCTTTTGGTGTCCCGTGAGGCAGGACGTGATGACCGGAGAGAAGCGGCGGATATTTTGAAGAAATCGCTTTTCGCCGGAACGGCGGTTCTTATTTGTATTCACGCCTTATTTTACTTGTATCTGGAAGATATTTTTTATCTCATGGGAGCGAAGGAGGAGTATATCGCTCCTGCTTTGGTGTACGGAAATATCGCACTTTTCTCTGTTTTTGTCACGTCTCTGACTCTGATTTTCCAGGCGGTCCAGCTCGGATACGGACAGACGGCGGTCATCATGAAAACGAATGTGGCCGGAAATATCGTGAACGTTGTGATGAATGCACTCCTTATTTTCGGACTCGGACCGTTTCCTGCAATGGGTGTCGCCGGTGCAGCTGCCGGGACTGTGATAAGTACGGTATTCACTTTAGTCTGGACGCTCCGGATTATGCAAAAAGAGCGGCTTCTTTCGGGCGGCTCGTTTTTACCGGACCGCCGGTATTTCCGCCGGATTGCTCCGGTCTTTCTTTCCGTATTCAGCGAGCAGGGATTCGAGCGGACGGGCATGGTTCTTTTCACACGCATGGTGGCAGGTCTCGGAACCGTCCCTTTTGCGGTTCACAGTATTTGCATGAATATTTGTGATATTTACTGGGATTACACAATCGGTATGGGCAAGGCGAGCATGGTCATGGCCGGCCAGTCGGTGGGGAAAGCGAGTGAAAAGGATTGGCGGACGTATAACCGGACGGGCATCAAATGGAGTCTCATTTTTTCTTCCGTCGCCTGTCTGATCACTCTTATTTTTAAAGAAGAAATATTTTCTTTCTATTCTTCCGATCCCGCCGCACTTGCCATGAGCGGGTCCGTCATGATTCTTGTGGCACTGGTCAGTTTCCCCGAAGCACAGGCCATCGTTTGTGCCGGAATTCTCCGCGGAAGCGGAAGGACCGCGGCAGTGGCGGCGTATTCCTTTATAAGTGTCACGCTGCTCCGTCCCGCTCTGACTGCATTTTTCCTCTATGGGTTGGGACTCGGTCTTATGGGATGCTGGTGGGCACTTCTGCTCGACCAGTGTATCCGTGCCTCTTGTGCGACTTTTCTCGTCCGCCGTCTGAAACGGATGAGCTGGCAGGAATTGCTCGCCGGTGCGTGAAAGCCCCGTATTTCCTTTACAAATCCTCTGTAATGGTCTACAATAATAGAGAGAAGTTATTTTGTTTTTGTACAGGAGGTATACCATGTTTGATAACGGATTGACAGATAAGATTAAAGGAACCATTAAGGAAACCGCAGGAGATCTCACAAATGATACTTCTTTAAAAGCGGAAGGTCTTATGGACAAGGCAAAGGGCAAGACAAAAGAAGTCATTTCCGATGCTAAAGATGCCGCTGAAGAGGTCGTTGAAAAGGTAAAGGATGAGACCAAATAATTATTTCTTACAAAGAAAACCGGACTCACATCACAGTGATTCCGGTTTTTTTGTTGCCTTTTTCGGTAAAGCTTTTTATGTTTTCAGACATGTTTCAGCTGAGTGCCACGTCCAGAGTCATCATAACCATGAAACCGGCGGCAAAGGAAATTACGCCGATATCGGAGTGTTCGCCTGCCGACATTTCGGGAATCAGTTCTTCCACAACGACGAAAATCATGGCCCCTGCGGCAAAGCAAAGGAAATAAGGGAGAAAGGGAACGACAAGTTCGGTAAGAAGAATGGTAAGAATTGCACCGACAGGCTCAACCGCGCCGGATAAAACACCGCCGGTAAAGGCTTTCATTTTTCCCATACCGCCTGCCCTGAGGGGCATGGATATAATGGCGCCTTCAGGAAAATTCTGTATGGCAATTCCCAAAGCGAGCGCCATCGCTCCCGCTGCGGTAATATCGCCGCTTCCTGCCAGATAGCCTGCGTAGACAACACCGACCGCCATACCTTCGGGAATATTATGGAGCGTCACCGCAAGAACGAGCATCGTTCCTTTTGCCAGGTGCGCCGCCGGTCCTTCCGCTTTTTCCGTATTCATATGAAGATGGGGGATAGCATGGTCAAGGAGCAAGAGAAAGGCCACACCGGCACCGAAACCGACGACAGCCGGTACAAAAGCCCACTGCCCCATATCTTCGGACATATCCAGAGCGGGGAGGATAAGACTGAAAAAGGACGCCGCCACCATGATGCCTGCGGCAAAGCCGGTAAGACAGCGCTGCGTACCCCGGTGAAGCGCTTCTTTCATAAAAAATACGCACGCCGCTCCCAAAGACGTGCCTATAAAGGGGACAGCCAGTCCCCAAAATACGTTACTCATCATATATTTTTGCTCCCTTTCTCATCATGGAAAACTTATCCTGCATTTTTCCTGCTTTCTTTTATTCCATTTTTGTAGCAACGGTAAAAATATGGTCTGTATTTTGTGAAAAAACAAAAGTTATTCAACATATTGTGGATAAGTTGTGAATAAATAAATTTTTCTACTATTTAGTCCTTCAAATATCCGTCTGCAAGAAAAAATACGGCAAAAACGAGTTTGCGGAAATCGGAAAGGTTTTTCCTTTATACCTCGTCTTTTTACTGTATCGTAATATTCATATTATTATTCAGGTACTCCACTGCACCGGGAATTCCTGCCATATAGGCCTGATAGAGATAGGAAATGGCCTGATTTTCATCCGCCGCTGTCCCCAGTCCCTCGTGATAGCAGACACCCAAATGATACTTCGAGACCGCTTCGCCCGCTTCCGCTCCTTTTCTATACCATGAGAACGCTTCCGCCGGATTCGGCATGATTTCCGTTCCCACCAGATACATCGTGCCGATTTCGTCAGCCGCTTCTCCGTGGCCGAGCTCAAAAGCTTTTTTATACCAGTCTACCGCCTTGACCTTGTCTTCCTTCGTTCCTTTTCCATAGCGGTAGCATCTGGCAAGAGAGAAACAGCCGACGGAAAGTTCCTGTGACGCCGCTTTTTCAAAAAGACGGAATGCTTTTTCCGCATTTTGTTCAACCCCGGTACCGTGGAAATAACATTCGCCCAAATAAAAGTTCGCAAGCGGAAAATTTCTTGCAGCCGCTTCTTTGAAATAACCGGCTGCCCGTTTTTCATCTATTTCCACAAAAACGCCTTCCAGATAGCACCTGCCGAGCATAAAAACGGCGTCCACGTCTCCCAAATCCGCCGCTTTCTCAAAATAGCGGTACGCGTTTTCTTCATAGGCACTGCCGAATCCGCCTGAGTATTCCATCAAACCCAGCGTAGTCATCGCTTCTCTCGAACCTGTCGCGGCAGAGCGTTCGTAATAAGCCCGTGCTTTCTTTTTATTTTCCTCTGTCGGCTCTTCGGAACAGTACATTTCACCCAAAGCATTCAGAGAACGCCAATATCCTTTTTCTGCGCTTTTTTCGAGCCAGGACCGTGCCTCGTCCCTGTTCTTATCCGTGCCAAAGCCGTACAGATACATATCGCCCAGCTCATCGGCGGCCATCAAATCGCCTGCTTCCGCCGCAGAAAGAACATGGGGGAAACAAGTCCGGCAAAGTTCCGTCATTTCCGGAGAAAACCGTTCATACATGTACGCCAAATTCAGGCGGCACAAATTTTCTCCTGCCGCCGCGCCCTTTTCATGCCAGTAGCGTGCCTCTTTTTCGTCCCTGTCACGGATACCGCCGAGACCATGGTTATAATATTCTCCTAAAAAATACATCGCTCTCGCAGAACCTTCGCCTGCCAAAGAAAGAAAGAGCGGAAAGGCTTCGTCCAGCTTACAGCGTATATATAAATCTTCCGCTTTTTTCAATAACTTTTCATCAAACATAACTACCTCGCAATTGATTGGTATGTTTATTGTATCACAAAATCTGTAAAAAACAGGATTCTTCACCAGCGGTCATTTCTTTTCCCGTAAATATCCCGCGCCATCGTAATAAACGCGCCTGTCATGGGAGAACCGGCATTTTCCTTACGCACCGCAAAGGAAATATCATAAGACGGCGCACCGGCAAAATGAATGATCCGGAACCGTTTGATTTCCTGTTCCGTCAAAAGTTTTCCCGCCAGATTCTCTACGCAGAAAAAAATGCCTTCCCCGGAAAGACAAAGTGCAAGGAGGGTCGCCATATTTTCCGACTCCACGGCTACACGCGGCTCGAAACCTGCATTTTTGTACAACCCCCGCACAAAAGACCCGATGATATCCCGCCGGCTGTTCAAAAGAACGGGACAACTGCGGAAAGGGGAAAGCCAGCCCTCTTTTCCTTCACAGGCGTCACGGATAATCCTATCTTTTTCTTGACCGAACCGTTTTTCCAAAAGCGTTTTTGCCCCCAAAAGTACAATCCGCTCTTTATAAAAAGGAGTCTGTACAAGTCCCGCCGCAGGACCGGCAAAACGGGCAAGCACGAGATCGAGATGGCGGCTTTCCAATGCACGGACAAGCGACTCGTTGGCTCCTTCCGTAAGGCAAATCCGTACCTGGGGATACATTTTGCGGTAACGGTGAATGACTGCAGGCAAAAGAAGCTGTCCTCTCGCAGGAGCGACACCGATGCGGAGCGTTCCGGCCATTTCCCCGTGCGCGGCAGAAAGCTCGCGCAAAAGCGCTGTTTCATTTTCCTCGAAAGCCAGGGCATAACGGTAAAACACTTCGCCCGCCCCCGTAAGCGATACAGGCACACGGCGGACAAATAAAGGCCCGCCCGTTTCTTTCTCCAATGCCGCGATATGGGCCGATAAAGTCTGCTGGGTGATATACAGAGTTTCCGCCGCTCTCGTGAAATTCCCCTCCCGCGCGAGGGCCAGGAAATATTTGATACTTAAAAAATTCATAGCAATCTCCAAATACAAGTATTTATCTGTAGTATAAACAAGAAATAACAGTTTTTCAACGATAGTTTTTCATTATAATACAGATAGAGAGGACAGAAATATCCCCGGTGCAAGGCAAAAGGGCAGGGGAGTACACGGTTAAAATATTTAGATTTTGCAACCTCTGCCCAGATTCTTACCGCTCCCGTTGGTCGGGTATGGCGTTTCGCTCATTTTTACAGCGTCGCTCCGCTCCTCGAAAAATGGTTCACTTGCCATCACTCTTTCCCGTACTTTTTTATAACGATATTCCCAACCGCATTTTTCCTTCGTTCAAGAATGACAGGCAGGTATTTAATACCATACCGTAAAAAACCATTTTTTGTATCTGCTCCAACTTGCCCCTTCCGTCAGCTCCGCTGACACCTTACCCGTGTTCGGGGACGGCTTACGGTTCGTATTCTTTCTCTTTGATTTAAATCAGCAAGAACAACTTTTTTGTATGAGTCATTTCAGTATTCTTTGGTTTGACTCCTATAAAAATAATAAAAACTACGATTTCTTTCTTCCTTAGTGTCAGCTTCCCCCGCTTACGGTGGCAAGCGAATTGTGTTTTTAGGAGCATAGCGACGCGAAAACGCAATGAGACGCTTCGCCTTTGGCCGGGAAGTGCCGAGCCTTGCGAGGCGAAAGGGGCAAGCCTGCGTACAAAGGTCAGAATCATTTTTACGGTATTACTCTTCTTTATTTTTCTTTTTATATAAGAAAGAGGCTGCATGATGTCTAAACATCTTTCTTTGCTTTCCGGGCCGCTGGCTTTTGCGGCGGCGCTTCTCTTTTTACAGTCTGTTTTCACCTTTAAGGCGGCAGCGGCTTTAGCGACGGCTGTCTGGATGGCGCTCTGGTGGATTTTCCGGCCCTGCTCGATTTATGTGACTTCCTTTGTGCCGATTGAGGTCAATTCTTTTTTTGACCTCATTCCGGGAACCCATGTACTCAGCCAGTATTTTTCGGAAATTGCGGTTCTTCTTTTGGGTTCCGACCTGATTTGCCAGACCTGGACGACCACAAAACTGGATCAGCGGATTTCCGTCAAAGCGCTCTGCTTTATCGGAACGTCCATGAAAAACCAGGTCTTTGTCTGGTTTCTCGCGTCTACCGTGCTTTCCGTCTTTCTTCCCAATGTGGTGGTGGCCTCCATTTTCTGCCCCATTGCGATTTCCATGCTGAAATTTGTGGGCGAGACGGACATCGAAAAAAGCAAAACCGCTATCCCTATCCTTCTTGCCATCGGTTGGGGGAGCGGTATCGGTGGTCTCGGTTCTCCTATCGGCAGTTCCGCGAATCTGGTGGCAATTTCTTATTTCGAAAAGCTGTCGGGGCAAGAATTTATGTACTATGACTGGGTGATCCGTTTTCTTCCCGTCCTTTCCGTTATCTTTGTGGTGAATCTTATTTTCCTCTGGCTTTTGCCTGTGCCTGTGAAATACCTGGCGGGAACGAAGGATTATTTCCTTTCCATGTATGCCTCATTCGGAAAGATGAAACGGGGAGAAAAAATCGGGCTTTTCCTTTTCGTTCTTTCCACGTCTCTCGCCTTTATCCGTCCGCTTTTTGCCACTCTGCTTCCTGCGATGAAACCGGCTTATATTTTCTTTTTCTGCGGACTTCTCATGTTCTTTTTGAAAGATGAAAACGGCAAGGTCATGCTGACATGGAAATATGCGGAAAGTCACGTCATGTGGGGCATGATTTTCCTTTTTGCCAGCGGTCTCGCTCTGGGCCGTCTTGTCATTGAAACGGAAGCGGTCAAGCAAATGGCAGCACTCATTTCCCACTATCCGCTCCATGACGGAATTTTCCTCATGGGTGCCTTCTGCCTCTTCTCCGTGTGCATGACCGAGCTTTCAAGTAATACGGCGGCCGTTTCCATCAGTATTCCCGTGACGCTCGGCATTACCGAAGCTCTCGGAATTTCTCCTTTTCCCTATCTGCTTGCCGCCGTTGTATCTTCCTGCTGTGCTTATGTTCTGCCCGTCAGCACGAGAGCCATTCCCGTCGGCTACGGTCTGAACGCAACCGCCCAGATGCGGGAAGGACTGAAACTGACGGTCATCACCTGGTGTACCGTCACCTGTACCTGTTTCTTCTGTATGAAATTTTTCCCTCTTTTCAACGGTTGGTAATCATATTTCCTGCAAACGCTCCTTTCACGGGAGCGTTTTTTTATACGCAAAAAACCGCCGTCTTTTCAGACAGCGGCTGTTTCCGGGGATATTTTTATGAATCAGTCTTCATATTCCTCATAGGATTTTCCTGTTTTCAAGTGATCCCTGTATTTCTTCGTTTCCCGGACGCAGACACCGGAGAGGAAGAGCAGGGCAATCAGGTTCGGAATCGCCATGAGGCCGTTTACGATATCTGCGAGAATCCAGATGGCTTCGAGCTTAAGGAATGCACCGCTTGCAATGAGAAGAATGAAAATCACACGGTAGGGAAGAACGCCTTTGACGCCCATGAGATAGATAACGCAACGTTCGCCGTAGTAATTCCAGCCGAGAATGGTGGTGAAAGCAAAGAGCACAAGTCCCACCATGAGCATGTATCCTCCGAATGCGGGGAATGCGGAAGTGAACGCCACATTCGTAAGAGCCGCACCGTTTTCCATACCGCACCATGCGCCTGTCACGACAAGAGTCAGCCCTGTGAGGGTACAAATGATAATCGTATCAATAAATGTGCCTGTCATGGAAATCAGACCCTGTTCGGCCGGCCATTTCGTCTTTGCCGCAGCCGCTACGATCGGAGCAGAACCGAGACCCGATTCATTGGAGAATACGCCTCTTGCCACACCGTTACGGATGGCCATCATGACCGTTGCTCCCAGGAATCCGCCGGCAGCGGCTGTAGGAGTAAAGGCACTTTCCATAATCATTACGATAGCTGACGGTACCTGATCGGCAAATACGATGAGAACGCCGATGGTGGAAAGGAAATAAATCACTGCCATAGCCGGTACGATTTTACTTGCCGCCGTTGCAATCGACTGCAGACCGCCCAAAGTAATGGCTGCCACAAAAATGGTCAGTATGGCTGCCGTCCACATGGGATCGACACCGATCGTCATTTTCGTAATATCCACAATCGCATTGACCTGCGCAAAAGTACCGATACCGAAATAAGCGACACCGATACCGAAAATCGCAAAGAGCGTACCCAGCCATTTATACTTTTCGCCCATACCATTTTTGATGTAATACATCGGGCCGCCTGCAATTTCTCCCTTTTCATCAGTCTCGCGGTACTTGACTGCCAAAAGACCTTCCGCATACTTTGTCGCCATTCCGAAGAAAGCGGCCATCCACATCCAGAAAATCGCACCGGGACCGCCTGCATGAATAGCGGTCGCCACGCCGACGATATTTCCCGTTCCGACCGTTGCGGAAAGGGCGGTACAAAGAGCTTTGAAACTGTCGATATCGCCGTGTCCCGCATTCTTAGCCTTGAAAATAAGGCCCAATGCCTCGGGAAGGCGGAAAATCTGGAGAAGCTGCAAACGAATCGTCAGCCAGATACCCGTCCCGACAAGAAGAATCAAAAGGGGCGGTCCCCAGATGAAGCTGTCAATCTCATTCAACACTGCCACAAAATCCATAAAAATCCTCCCTTAAAATCAGAAATAAAAAGCCGGCTCACAAAGCCGAAACTCCGGAGCCGAAAATAGATAAAGGGATTCCATGAAATATAAAAAATCATGTTCTTTATGCTCTGTCCTTTTGCCTGAGAGATTGGGACCTCTGTCCTTACACCTTCGGCGCCCGCCGGGAAAACCCGCGGGACTCTCCAGAGTGTGTCCGCATATGGTACCGTTCCGAAAGGAACACCTGAGAGTTTTACTCCTACGGTAAGCCCAAGGGCTTTCTCCTATACGCATCATCCACCGATATGAATTTATGGATTAAATTATACGACCCGGCAATGAAATATGCAATAGGAAAAGAAATTTTAATTTTTTTCTAACCATGCAGGTTAAAAATATCCTGTTTACATAAACTATATTTTCTTTTCTGTATCATTTCATTGTTTTTTATTCTTGCTTATATAAAATAATATTTAACTCCTGCATTTTCTGCCCAGATTCTTACCGCTCCCGTTGGTCGGGTATGGCGTTTCACTCATTTTTACAGCGTCGCTTTGCTCCCCGGAAAATGGTTCACTTGCTTCCCGACAAGCGGGGACAGCTTTTTGTGTGAGTCATTTCAGTGCTTTCCGGTTTGGCTCATTTTTATTTCTGTTTCTTTGATTTTCTCTTTTTTATTTTCATGTTAAAACCCTGCCCGGGGAGAGCAGAGCTTTTTGTTTTTATAAGTAGGAGGAAAGCTCCTTATTTTTGATTAGCTTGGCGGGAATGAGGCCTGCCGCCGTTCCGGCTATTGTCATGGCAGGAATAATCAGGAGTCCTTCCCACAAGGGAGTTGTATCCATGACAATTGCTGTTTTTTGGGAGATGACTGAGGCCGTAAGACAAACCGCAGCCCAAGCACAAATCCAGCCTGACGCCGAGCCTGCCAGGAGAAGAAGTGCCTGCTCCCAGAGAATCATTTTCGTTATATCCCCTCCGCCTGCTCCCAGGGCTTTGAGAAGGGCAAATTCGCGAATTCTGCTTTTTCCGCTCCAATACATGATGAGGAGAGTCATGAGAAGAGAGAGTATGAGGAGAAAGGAAATGAGAATTTTCCAGAATTCTTTGCTTTGTCCTACGGTATGGTAGAGGGAAATCACAGGTTGGGAGGGAAAGAGAAGCTGTATTTCTTTATTTCTCTGATATGCTGCCAAGAGCTGCAGGGCTTCTTTATATCCTTCGGGTTGGATCAATACGGCAGTAACATCGCCTTTTTGTTCCCACGCCGGGATATGATGGGCTTCCCAGACGTCACGGATATCCGTAAATATGGCGGCATCGTAAGGACCGCCGCAGGGCGCCAGAATTCCTGCAACTTTATTTTCCTCTCCATGTTTTTTCCCTGCAGCCGCCATGCCGTGGATCGAATGGAAAGTGTCGCCTATGCGGAGACCGGAAAGCCTGGCGGCTTCGCTGCCGAGAACGACTTCCCTTTTTTCCGAAAAGCTTTTTCCTGTTTTTACGGTAAGCCAGGGATCTTTTTTCCGGTTCGGCTTGTATTGGAATATCTCTTTTTCTACGCCGATAATTGGAAATCCCCGATAATTATCTCCGAAAGCAAGAGGATAGACGGCTTTCGCTTTTCCGCTTTTTCTAAGTTTGTCCACCGTTTCATAGGAAATATTTTCTAAAGGACGGTCCTTAAGAAATACCGTATTCAGCACGAGCTGATAGGCCGAGCCTTTCGCACCTGCAAGAACAGGAAAGGGCTCGACGGCTCGGTTAATTCCACGGTACAGCCCGCCTGTCATTTGGAGAAGAAAAACGGGGAGTGCCGTGGCAAGCACAATAAGCACAAGAACAATGCCCTGGCGGAGAGGGCGGCGCCAGAGGGATAAAAAAGCAAGTTTCAGGTACATAAGGCATGCCCTCTTTCCAAGGGAAACTTGTGGGGGAATCGTTCCTGCACCGCCGGATCATGGCTGGCACAGAGAAGCATGCATGCCCTTGTTTCGTGGTAATCCAAAAGCAAATCCATAAGGATACGGCTATTTTCTTTATCAAGGGCGGCAGTCGGTTCGTCGGCCAGAATCAGGAGCGGTTCTTTGATAATCGCTCTGAGAAAGGAGACACGCTGCTGTTCGCCGCCGGAAAGCCCGGCCGGTTTTCTGCCGCCATAGCCGGCAAGTCCCACTTTCCCGAGCCATGTATCTATTTCCTTTTTCTCTTTTTTCTTTCCTGCCATTTCTGCGGCAAGTGCAATATTTTCCGCAACGGTGAGGTAGGGAATTAAGAGTGCTTTCTGGAAAATATAACCCACACAAGCGGCACGCCAGGTCTGTTTTTCTTTCTCTGTCATGTCGTCCATATTTTTCCCGTCAACGGAGATTGTCCCCGATGTAGGCGACAAAAGAGCGGAAAGGCAATGGAGAAATGTCGTTTTTCCACTCCCTGACGGGCCTGTAAGCGCCGTTTTTTCACCTTTCCCAAGTGTAAACTCTTTGACCGCAAGAGCCTGCACCACATGACCGGGTGCATCAGAAAAAGTACGGATGAGATTTTTCACTTCAATCAAAGCATGCTCCTTTTTTCAGAGTGTAGAAATATCACGGGCACGGATTCTCAGCTGGCTTACAAATCCCGTTTCCTCGTCGGATTCGCTGCCGATTTCAAGAGGTCCCGTCACAGAAATAGGAGCGTCATAGGGAAGGGCCGTTACAGGATCGTCCACTTTGACGACGATAATATTATCCGGCCAGTCTGCGTCACTGCTGCAAAACGGGCATACCGACATAGGCACTTCAGTGAGTACAAAGAAACGGATTGTCGGTGTGAGCGGCGGTGCCATATATCCTGTGACCGTCACTTCCTGCCCCTCCAAACTTTTCAGTTTATCTGAAAGAACAAGAGCCCCGCCGGACCAGCCCGAATACATTTCATCAAATCCGAGGCGCTCTGCAGCGAACACCGTATTTGTCAACATGAGGGAAACAATGATTCCCGAAAAAAGAAGAAATTTTTTCACAAGGTAAATCATTTTCCGTTTTTATTTCCGTCAATCCCGAGTGCACGGAGTATACCGAAGAATACTTCCGTATTATCCATCATGCCGTGGAAATATTCGGATCCCGGGCCGCCTGCATTGAGGAGAATGTCATCGGCAGAATGAACTTCCTGGGGATCGGAAAGAGGAATATTGGCCAGTGCAAGTTCTTTTTTCCCGCCTGCAGGAATACGGACGGGGTTCGCTTCCGAGCTTGCTACCGAAACCTGATGATATTCCACCTTATCCCCGTTTCTGACTGCTTCTTCCTTTGTTTCCGTTACGGCAAGAGCAGGCGGAGTCGGTACTTTCATGAAACGATAATTTTCATAATGGCTCGGATGGTTTGCATATTGGACAGCAAGAGTTACATCCGGATCGGGATTTTCAGGGAATCCGTCGCCATCGGCATCTTTAAAAGTCGGGAAGATGGAGTCTGCATAAATACGGACTGCCTCTGTTCCTTTTTTACCGTCTCTTTCATGGTAAGTTCCGCTGATGGAAACGCCGTGGGCGTGGTCGGCAAGAACAATGATGAGTGTATCATCGCCCCGTTTCAGACTCCAATCGCGGGCATATTCAATGGCCTTATCAAATTCGATGGTATCATAAGCTGCTCTCTGCCAGTCCATGACATGAAGTTGTTTATCGATAGAAGCACCTTCAATCATGGCAAAGAATCCGTTTTTGTTTTTGGATAAAATATCCAACGTTTTTTTCGTCATGTCCACCAGATTCGGCTGATCCGGGAAATTTTTCAAAACCTTCGGATTTTTCAGCATTTCTCTGTCAATATATACATTCATCGTCGATGTATGGAAAAGACCGAGGAGCGGTTTATCTGACGGTGCTTTCGTAAGCTCGGCGCCGGTAGAAACAAAAGTATATCCTTTTTTCTTAAATTCCTCAATGACATTTATATTGTCCTTACGCTTTGAACCGGGAAGAGTTTTCGGGATATACCGGGAAGAACCGCCTCCGAGAATAACATCCGGGCGGTGATAATCTTCCAGATAATCTTTCGCCAGATAATCCTGGTTGGCACGGCGGCGGGTATGACCGGTCATGGCGGCCGGCGTGGCATCCGTTGATTCCGCTGTAGTTACAAGACCTACCGACATGCCCCTTGTTCTTTTCACGATTTCTGAAATATTTTCTACCTTCGGATCATCAAAAGGATCTTTTGTCGAATCTTCATACACACCCATCGCATTCACCACCGACTTATGCCCCGTTGCATAGGCAGAAGCCGAATTGGCGGAATCCGTCACCAGAGCATCATATCCGCTCGTCGTGATGACCGCATTATGCTCAAGCTTCTCCATAGCAAGCCAGTCATTGAATTTTCCGTTTGTCTGTCCCTTGGAAAGAATACGGGCGATTTCCCGGGCCTGGAGAGACATGCCGTCACCGATAAACAAAATGACATTCTTTGCTTTCTTTAATGCCTTTTCCGAAACCACGGAATAATCTGCTTTTGATGCATAGACCCGGCCATTTTCAACAGCTTTTACGGAGACGGAAACCTTACCCGGATTTTTGAACGTCACATCATCCGCCCGGAAAGAGATCACCCCGTTACCGAGATCTTTTTTCACGAGAGACTTGCCAAATACCTTTTCTGCAGGAACGCCGTTAATATCAATCGTCACATTTCCGAGATTTTTTCCGGCTTCTACTTCCACATCGAAATCAAAACGGGCACCTGCCCAGAATTTCGCTGTGTCCACCGGTAAAATCCGGATATCGGCTGCAGAAATACCTGTCATATTTCCCATGACGGCCATACAAGCCAACATACCGCATACAAGAGCTTTTTTCTGACTTTTTTTCATATCGCATCCTCCTAAGAACGACTAAGCTATCATTTAATGTACAGAGGATTTACCAAATTTATGGCAAATTTTTGTATAGATTTGGAAAATTATAGATTAGAAATTCACAGGAACTCTCTTGTTTTTATACAAATTGTTTATTTTGTTAAAAACAGGTAAATTTTTTCAAATAAAAAGCTTTGTCCTATAAAAAGACAAGGCTGCCTATGAAAGAAATACTTTTTCCTTAGTCGTCAGCTTCCCCCGAACTCGGAGGGAAGTGCTGAGCCTGCGAGGCGATAGGGGCAAGTCTGCGTACACAAGACAGAAGATTTAATACCTGTATCCCTTGCCAGATTCTTCACTTCGTTCAAGAATGACAGGCAGGTATGTAATGCCGTTTTGTAAGAAACTGTTTTCCTTTTCTGCTCACACTTGCCCCTTCCGACGGCTAACGCCGCCACCTTCCCCGTGTTCGGGGACGGCTCGTGGTTTGGATCCTTTCTCTTATTAAGCGAAAAGTCACTTACTGCCTTTCGAAAAATGCTCACCCCTGCCGTCATTCTTGAGCGGTGGACAGAATCGGAATGTCGATGGAGAAAAAACATCATGTGCCTCATAGCGAAGAATCCGGCAAGGGATATCGTTAAAGGCGTATATATAAGTATTTTAAAACTATGAATTCTTTTTCCTTAGCGTCAGCTTCCCCCGCTTACGGGGGAAGCTGACGCTAAGCGAGGCGAAAGGGGTAAGCTTGCGTACACACGTCAGAATACTTTTGCCTTTTTGCGGCACCGGAGAAGGAATATTGTCGTTTCACGTGAAACATTTCTTTATCGTTCATAAAAAATGGCCCTCAAGAGAGCCATTGGTGCGTTTTACATTTTTTATTTCTTTGTATTTTGAATGGTTTGGGATATCTCGAACGTTTGGAAAAGAAGAATGGGAGTAATCGCAAAATTTTATAAAATGGCTCAATTTCAAGCTATATAGAGAATAAAAAATGGCTACTGGTACTCAAATGGTACTGGAAGTAAAAAAGAATATTTAAAATAATAGTTTCAAGTGGTTTACATTTGGATAAAAAATTAGACCATAGTTTCAAAAAACTCCTATAGTAATCAAATCCTTTGTTTTTAGACCATTCATATTATTTTTATTCATTTTTTCCTCCTAATAAATAAATTCTTCTGCCATTTTTGTCTTTACTATTAAATTATTGTAAACCTTTGATTTTTGTAAAAGCTCTTCATGGTTACCTTGGCTTTCTACTCTTCCGTTTTCAAGAACTACTATTTTATCCGCATTTTCTATGGACTTCATTCTGTGTGAAATGATGACAACTGTCTTATCTTTAATTAAATTACTTAATGACTCTTGAATTTTTTTCTCGTTGTCAACATCAAGGCTTGCTGCTATCTCATCTAAAATCAATATCGGTGCATCTTTTAAGAAGGCTCTGGCTATAGATAACCTCTGTCTTTCGCCTCCTGATAGCTCAGCACCGTTCTCACCAATAACTGTATCGAAACCCTTATCCATCTTTTCTATAAAATCTGTGCAGTTTGCAAGTTTTGCTGCTCTTTTAACTTCTTCGTCACTTGCATTTTGCTTTCCAATCCTGATGTTTTCCATGATGCTTTGATTAAAAAGAACCACATCTTGGAAAACTATTGAGACCTTATCAAAAAGAGATTCTGTTGATATTTCTTTTATATCTTTGCCATCAATTAAGATTTGTCCATCGTCATAATCATAAAGTCTTGATATGAGTTTCAAGATAGTTGTTTTACCGCATCCACTTGCTCCCACTAAAGCAGTTACCTCTCCTTGCTTAGCTTTAAAATTTATTCCGTTTAAAACTTTTGCGTCTTTATTGTAAGAAAATTCAACATCTTTTAGATCAATATCAAATTTTTTCAAATTATAGTCTTCGCCCTCTTGTAATTCTTGATTTTGAATTTCTTTAAGTCTTTCAATCTTTGGCGTTAAATAAAATATCTCCATCATGCCCTCTTTAGATGCATCTAGAGAGTCTTTTATCTTCATAGCCGCTAGTAAATATCCTATAAGGTAGAGAGGGCTTATCTCTTTATTAATAATTAGATTTACCCCAACAAGTATTACGACAGCAAGGGAAATAAAGCTAAATATTGAAGATATGGACATAGTTAAAATAAGTCCTATTTCTGTCTTTAAGTGGACTTTTTCACTTTTATCCATTTTTTCATATAGCTTTTCTTTCATTTCCTCTGATAAGCCATAGGCTTTAATCTCCATTTGCATCTCGATATTTTCTTGAAAGCTTTCAGAGTTTTCTCTTAAGGCGTCATAATATCTTTTCTCTCCCTTAACTGAATGTTTTTTAGATAAAGGTATAAATATAAAACTTAGAATCGTTGGAATAATTACAGCTAAACCCATCTTGACATTGCCTACTAGCATCATGATGGATATTAGTGGGAAGAAAAGTGCCATGCCGCCCACTTTGGGTATTGAGTGGCTCATTGCATGCTCTATACCTTCAATATCAGCCATAATTGTTTGTGAGAGATCGGAAATATCATGCTTAGAAAAGTATGATAGAGGTAGTTTTGATAAATTCTCTGCTGTTCTTACCCTTAAATCTGCACTTTCTTGATATGTTGTGCTATATAATTTATCGTATTCGATAGAAAGCAAAATATACATTGCTATCAAAGTCAAAACCGAGAATGCTAGATAAAATCCCTTGCTTTTGTCAATATTCTCCAAAACTTCTTGCGCAAAAATCATTAGTAATATGGCAGGAAGCATGGTTATACAATAAACAAAAAATGAGGACAGTGTTGCTTTAGTTAAATTCTTCGCTCCTTTATCTGTAAGAGCAAATCTTTTTTTATAAAACTCCTTCATTTAAAACTCTCCATTCATTCGCACTGTTAAAGAGCTCTTGCAGTCTCTTATACCTTGTATCTCTTGACATTAATTCTTTGTCAGAACCTCTTTCTATAATTTTTCCATTATCCATTACAAGAATTTCATCTACATCTTTAATTGTAGAAAGTCTATGAGCAATCATGATAACTGTTTTATCCTTCATAAGGTTCTTGAAAGCTTTTTGTAGTTCAAACTCGTTATCCGGGTCAATAGATGCTGATGCTTCATCCATAATAATAATTTTGGAATCCTTTAAAATTGCTCTGGCAATTGCAATTCTTTGTTTTTCTCCACCGGATAAATAAACTCCTTTTGAGCCTATGATTGTCTTTTCTCTTTCAGGGAATTTGTCTAATATCAAATCGCATCCTGCTAATCTTAAGGCTCTCATGACATCATCTTTGACCGCGTCTTTATTGGCTAAAGCTACATTTTCATAAATGCTCTTCTTAAACAGTTTCGAATCTTGGAAAACAAAGGAGATCGCTTTAATTAAGGCTTCGTCAGAATATTCAGATATTGGTATGCCGCCTATCTTTATGCTTCCTTCATTAACATTGTAAAAACCTGATATAAGTTTTGCTACTGTTGATTTGCCCGAACCAGATGAACCGACTAGTGCATAGGACTTTCCTTCTTGCAAACTAAAAGATAAGTTTTCTATTACTGCTTTATCATTATAAGCAAAGCTTACATTGTCAAACTCTATATTATAGTTTTTAAAATTATTAAGATTGCCGTGCTCCAATTTGTCTTTTTGCATCTCCTTGTATAGAGCCTCTAAAGTATCTACTGCATAATTGCCTTGAGAGATGTATAAGGAGTACCACATCATTCTCATAAATGAAACAAAGAGAACCCCCGATAAAAATAAAATCATGATAAGCTCAAGTAATATCATCTTGGCGCTGCCTAAGCTAGTCATAAAATAAACTATAGGTATAATTAAAATTGCAATTAATCCAAAGAATAACCATTGATACAAAACATAAGGCTTTTTACAAGACAGTGAATAATCGTAAGCATACTTTGAATAATCTTTTATCGCCTTATAAAAGCTTTTAAATGACTCTACATTTGCTCTAAATATTTTTACAACTTGCATTCCTCTAACGTATTCAACGGTCTCGGCACTTAGTTTAGATAGAGCTTCCTGGTATATCTTCATAAATTTTTGCTCGCCCATCATTGCCCCTAAAATTAAGCAGCCAATTATTGTAAGAGCAAGTAAAGTGATGCCAACCCTTATACTTACTATAAAGCCAAGTACAAGCACAAGCACGGGTGTAATTATTGCCTGAGAGCTATCAGGAATCATATGAGCTACAACCTGATGTGTTTGTGCGGCATTATCATCTATGATCTTTCTAATTTTCCCAGAAGGATTTAAATCAAAGAACCTAAAGCTTGCGTTCTCTAAACCATCAATTCCTCTTTTTCTTAAATTTGTTTCAAGCCTAAATCCCAATAAATGGGAAAAAGCTCCTGAAGCAAAATAAAATATTGCTCCTGCTGTTAATATAAGAGCAGACTTTATTGCTAAATTTTCTGCTCCAGATAAATCTGTATGGATAATTAAATTGTCTAAAAATCTGTAAATTAAATAGTATCCATATACTGTAATTACTGCAGATATAACAGAAAAAATTATAGCGAAAAATCCAAGATATTTTTTGTCTTGTACATAAGCAAATAGCTTTTTATAAATCTTCATAATATTATCTCCCTTTTCTTTGATATCCCGTTTAGATATAAATTTGCTTAATTGATAATAACTATCATTACATTTTTATCATACATCGGTTATAATTACTAATACAATAGTTTTGAATTAATAAGGCTAATTGGAATATTGTCTAAAAGGGATAGGCGAATTATGAGTTACTATGATTTTGTAAAAGAATATATGAACGTAGATGAATGTAAAAACAATAGAAAATATTCAAGTGCCGGGCATACATTTTGTTGGAGCAAAAATAATTCAACTCATGCAGAAGGGCTTTATTGGTTTTATGAAGGAGATGGCTTCATTATTGATGTCCACGATTTTTATATCAGAGAAGAAGTTATTCAAAATAGTACTTATAGTATGTCAGACTATGTTTCAATCTATTCAAGCTACATCGTCAGTGCAAACGGAGAAAAATTTAATCCATATCAAATACTTACTGCAAACTCATTATGCACTCTAGATTTTGACAATATAAAAGATGACTTTCTTTTTTTATTACACGAAAACTGTTACTATCTTGCTGTTTCTATTGGATTTAAAAGAGAACTTCTAGACAAGCACCTATCATCCATTAATGTTGATCCAGAATCATTTTATAGGGCTTTACTTCAAACAAATCAAATAATACTTACAAAGGCCTTAGAAAAAGTGGCTATGGAAATTTTAAATTGTAAGATGGAAGCTCCTGCCGCTGATTTTTTCTTAAAAGCCAAAGCAAATGAATGGATAAGTATAGTAATAGATACCTACTTAAATAGAAAAAAATATAAAATTGAAATTGATGATGATAAAGCACTTGAAGATGTAGCAAGATTCTTAGACGATCATTTCGCCATGAATGTAAATCAGGAAACCCTTGAAAAAATTTCTAAGATGAGCGGGACTAAATTAAAAAACTTGTTCAAAGAAAAATATGGTCAAGGCATTACAGAATACACCCAAAGAAAAAGAATGAATATGGCTGAGACTCTTCTCTTAAATACCAAACTTCCTATAAAGGAAATAGCTGAATCTGTCGGATACACATCTCATAGCAAATTTTCCATTTATTACAAAAGATATAAGGGAAAACTTCCTAGTGAAGTCCGTAATCTAGCTTGCGAACATCTCAATTTAAAATGCGATTGCTGTAATTAAGATAAATTTTTTTATACGCCTTTATCTTTTATGAGTTTATATATATTTGTATAGGTGTGTATAAATTTGATAAAAAATTAACAAAAAAATAAAGGCAGTCCGAAGACTGCCAGTATTTATCTTTCTGCACCCTTGCTATGGTCTTTCTTATTTGACTTAACTTTGTCATCTGTCTTAAAGCTTTCTATTTGCCCTAATATGGACTTTTTATCCTTGTCTTGACTCTTTACCTGTTCTTTTGCTTTTAAGAGCTTAGAAGACAAAAAGAGATATTATATTAAAACAATATTTCTCCGGTACTGGAACTGGGACGGGACTAAAAATTTGAAAACGTCCTATAATTAGGTGGATTTAGTGATATTAGAAAAAATAGAATATGGTATTTTGAATGGTTTGAGATATATCGGACGTTTGGAAAAGAAAGGGGGGGATAATATATAGTGTTTTTCAAAAAATTTGAAATAAATTGGGCTGATTTAGTAAATGAAAAATACAAAGAGAATGAAATAGATAAAAAAAATAGATCATCGCCGGCGGGATGAAATTAAAAAAGAAAAAGACGGACAATTAATCGATGTAAACTATTATGACCGCAAACCGCGCAAACGATTAGGTAGAAAAATTATGCAAAGTCCATCAATAGTTTTTTATCTTTAAATAAAAAAGATCGGAATATAATGTTCCGATCTTTTTACCGTTCCAATCCTTTGCTTGTATTTTTTACGATTTGTAAATTCGCATTTAATTTTACAACTTATCTCTTCTTTCGAGGAAGCCAAAAGAGAGAAGTTAATCGGAATGAAGGAGCATCCGTCGGTCCAGCCCAGTGTCATCATGCGGAAGCCTTTTTTGAACTTCATGCTGACATGGTCGAATACTTTGGACGCCAGTTCGGTGTGTTTATAGCCAATCCTCTCGTAGAGGGAATCATCGACAACAAAGCAGTCAGCCCTGTCCGTGGAAGTCAGCCCGCGCAAATGTTCATTAACGATCTTCTCAGAGAGCAGTGTAGTGAAGCGAAGCCATTTGGAATGGGAACCGCGAAGGAAACGGTAATACGCATTCTTGGAAAAATCCTCTTTGAAGCTTCCCGTTTTCTTCTGCATGTACATGCTCCTGTCGCGGAAAACATTGCAGAGGATGTAGGTGAACAGCTTCATAAAGGGAATACCTTTTTCCTTCTTGCAGTTGCATTTATTCAGGAGGGAGCCGACTTTTAAATCACAGATAAATCGTGAAATCGAGTTGGAAATTTCCTGTTTGTTGCCGGCTTCAGATGGTATAATAGACATGGCGCAAGTCCTCCGAGGTGTGATTGGTTTTTCGTCAAATCTATTATACCAAGGTATGGGGCTTACGCCTTTTTTTATTGGCTAAACTATTGAGTTTTCAAGGTTCGCGGACATTTCCCGTGTGGGAAGTTTCAGTGTTTTACTATTTTCATGTCCCGCCAATGTCATGGATTCCGCTGTTGTGGAGAATATCCTCCACTCTGCCAACGCTGTCCTGCCTATAAAAGAGTGCATATTCATAGGCGATAAGGGCTATGACGCGAAAGCGGTCTACAATTTGGTAAAGGATGTTTACGGGGGAGAAGCCGTTATCCCTCTGAATAAGCGGAGAATGAAAGACCCCAAAAAGCTGTCCGTGGACAATCCCATCTGTGGCGCAGGCCTTGCGATGCACAAGGACGGAAAAACAACCGACCATGGCCGAACCCGACAGAAATTCTGCTGCCCTTTCCGACAATCCAAAACCGGCGTCTGCCCTTGTAACCACAAAAATTGGAATAATGGGAAGAAGAACCGAAGTAATGCTTGACCACAAAATGTAAACTGTCAACATCGGAATTATGTCTTGCCGTACAAAGCCTTTTCCTTGTCCATTTTCAATAAATGTAGCAAGCGTGGTATTGATTTCCGTTCCTAATAGCAAAAAATGATTAGAGCAGTTTGAAACTCAATCATCTATTTTTCATAGAGAACACTGGCCGTCCTCATAGCATTATTCTACTTTCATCATACGGTAGCCCACACCAATATGTGTTTGGATATATTGTGGAGACTCCTCTGTTGGCTCAAGTTTTTTTCGTAATGTCGCCATAAATACCCGCAGCGAAGCTACATCGTTATCCCAACTGCGGCCCCAGATATTCTGCGTGATAAAGGTATGGGTCAGTACCTTGCCAACATTCTTTGACAGCAAGCACAACAGCTTATATTCAATGGGTGTCAGGTGAAGTTCGTTTTTATCCAGATAAGCGCATCCTGCGGCATAATCCACTTTCAACTTACCATTAACAAATACAGAACTGGCGGTGAACATCTCTGCCGTCATCAGAGAGAGTCTTCGCTGCGTCACCCGAAGTCGTGCCAGCAGTTCTTCTACCGAAAAGGGCTTTGTCAAATAATCGTCCGCTCCTGCATCCAGTGCCTTGATTTTATCGTTATCCTCGCTTCGGGCACTAATTACAATAATTGGAACATTGGACCAAGAGCGAATTGTTTGAATGACTTGAACGCCATCTATATCCGGTAAGCCCAAATCCAGTAAGATGATTTCAGGATTGTGCGATGTAGCTGCTATAATTGCTGCTGAGCCATTAGCTGCCACCACATAACGATAATCATTTGTTTTTAAAGTGGTCGTAATGAGATTTCGTACAGAAGGGTCATCCTCAACCACTAATATCAAAGGTTTATTCATTAAGTTCTACCTCCCCTGCAGGTAATGTAAATTTAAAAACAGTGCCATTTGGCTGACTGTCTGATACGGAAATCGTTCCGCCGTGGGCGGTCACAATGGACTTACAAAGGGCCAGCCCCAATCCAAGGCTTCTGCAGCTGTCGACCACTTTATTGGTACCAGTGTAAAACATATCAAAAATACGGGGTTTTTGCTCATCAGGAATCCCAGGGCCGTTGTCAGAAACGGAAACCGTGACCCATTGCTCTTTTTGATCGGTGTTTATTTCAATTACTGAACCGACAGGGGTATATTTGATGGCGTTGTCAACCAAATTGATAATCACCTGAACGATCAACTTCGCATCAATGCGGGCAAGGATAAAGTCTTTACCGCTGGTCACGCGAATGGTGTGTTCTTTACTCTTCCTGTTGATGTGCTTCAGTGCTTCAGAAACAACCTCATCCATAAGTTCGATACTCCGAGTTAGATTGACCGGTCCGCCCTCAATCCGTGTGACTGCCAACAAATTTTCAACCAGATTGATTAGCCACATGGAATCGTCATAAATATCAGTAAAGGTCTGCTCCCGCAGTGCATCGTCCATCTTTTTATAATTTGCAAGCAAATTGTCTGCACTGCCGGAAATTGCTGTCAAAGGTGTCCGAAGATCATGGGAGATTGCCCTCAGCAGGTTGGCACGAAGTTGTTCATTTTGTGCCAGGACAGCCGCTTCCTCCTTGTCCTTGGTATTTTTGATGTTTTCCAGTGCCAATGCACACTCGCCAAGAATGGAAAGAAGCACACTGTTTTCAAAAGAGTCCAGCGGAGTACCGTTCTCAGCAATACCAGCTACCCCATATACATGCTGGTTAACCCGAATCGCAAGGTATAGACACTTTGCACTGGATAATGTATCGGTCGTTGCTCCTGCGTGTTTTTTATTTCGGAAGACCCAATCGGCGACTGCTTTCTCATTCTCAGAAATTAAACTCTCTTGAGAACTATTAACAGTACGAAAAACGTTTGGGGTGGCAAGTCCTTTACCATCAGACAGGTAGACGACGATATCTTTTTTCAACAGCTTCATGAGTTGCCCTGCCGTAACGGTGATTACCGCTTTATCCTCCTGTTCTTTTTGCAAAAGCTGACTGGTTTCAAAGAGAATCTTTGTGCGGTAAGCTGTACGGGCAGATTGCTTTGCATTTTCCTTCAGCCGGCTAGCAAGAGAACTTGAAAGCAGCGTTACCATAAACATAATGGCAAAGGTAACAAAATAGTTCGGATCGTTAAAATCAAATGTCAGTCTCGGAGTAGTAAAGAAAAAATTAAAGGCCAACACGCTGACAACCGAAGTCAGAATCCCGCACAGTCGGTTGGTTGTGATAACGGCGGTCACAAGTACACCCAATATGTAGACCGCGACAATATTGCTTTCCGTGAATCCAAGGGCGTCAAAACCACAACCAATCAATGTAGCTGCTAGCAATACGAGTATACTTTTCAGAACATCCCGCAGGGATATTGTTTCTACCTGTGCCCTTTTCTTTTTTTTCTGATAACCGGAACCTATGCTAGCGTCTGGGATCACATGAATATCTAAATTCGGTGCACTGAAAATCAGACGCTCCGTCAAGGTGGGTTTGCTGAAAATCTTTTTTCGTGCAATGGTACTTCGTCCAATTACGATTTTCGAAGTGCCGGAAAGACGGGCAAATTCCGCAATTTGATAAGGCACGTCATCGCCATAACTTGTCTCAATCGTAGCACCAAGTTGTTGTGCCAGCCGTTTATTGTACTGCAACCGTTTTTTATCCTCGTCGTTCATCGTTGCTGTGTCAGGTGTTTCCACATAAAGGGCGGTAAATGTTCCTCGGAAGGCTCTTGCCATTCTGGCAGCAGTCCGAATGATTTTTGCGTTGGATGGCGACGAGGAAAGACAAGCCAGAATGCGCTCGTCTGTATGGTAATCGCCTCGGCTCTGTACTCTGGCCCTTTCCGTCAGCAGATTTACCCGGTCAGCACACCGACGGAGGGCAATCTCACGCAATGCAGTCAGGTTTTCAAGTGTGAAGAAATTAACAGTAGCCCGCTGTGCCTGATCTTCCCGGTACACATTTCCACTTGCCAGTCGTTCCAGCAACTCCGCAGGCTCAATATCCACTAGTTCCACCTGGTCTGCCTGATCGAAAGTAGAATCCGGAATGCGCTCCTGTACCAATATTCCGGTGATTGATGCCACAGTATCGTTGAGACTTTCAATATGCTGGACATTCACAGTTGTATACACGTCAATGCCGGCGCTTAGCAGTTCCTGGACATCCTGATACCGCTTTGTATGGCGGCTGCCTTCTGCATTGGTGTGGGCATACTCATCCACCAGGATGAGCTGAGGTTTCCTCTTTAATGCGGCGTCAATATCAAATTCACGAAGCATCATTCCCTCATAGGCAACTTGCTTCACCGGGAGCTGCTCCAGGCCGTCCAAAAGTGCCGCTGTCTGAGGTCGGGCATGGGGTTCTATGTATCCAGCAACCACATCAATGCCGCGCTCCTTAGCTTGGTGAGCCGCCTGAAGCATGGCATAGGTCTTTCCGACACCTGCTGCATAACCGAAAAAGATTTTGAGTTTTCCACTTTCCTTAGTGGCTGTATCGTTACGGATCGCACGAAGAAGCTGATCCGGATCTTGTCTTGGTAGTTCCATTTTACCTCTTCTATCTGTCACTCAAGTAAAGACGATTCTTTTCCAGAATACCGTCCAGCATCAGATTGACTTCCAGCACATTGACAGTCTCTTCACCAAAGATACCAAAGAATCGTCCGTCGGTGCAGTTTTGGATAATCTCACGCACTTCATCTTCAGTCATATCATTTGCTTTTGCAATGCGGGTTACCTGATACTCCGCTGCTGCCGGGGAAATATGGGGATCAAGCCCACTGCCGGAACAGGTGACAAGATCCACCGGAACAGCTGTTTCATCCATTTCAGGATTTGCATTGCGGAGCTTTTCTACACGCTCTGCCACAAGCTGTGCATATTCCTGACTTGCCGGAGAGATGTTGGAGGGAGCGGCGTACATCAGTGCCTTTCCGTTTTCATCCGTATAGGTTGAAACATCAATATTTATAATGCGCCCCCACATATGCGCCTCATCTGTATATTGCTGCCCAAGTAATTCACAGCCATATTTTTTCCCGTTTACTTCAATGATACTTCCGTTGGCATTGTCCGGAAAAATTAGCTGAGCAATTACTGTGACAACACCAGTATAGACTACGCCACACAGCAGCGTAAAGATTAAAAAAATCATACCTGCCTTTGGTAGTACACTTTTCATTGATTTCATAATATATACCCCTTTAACCTAAGATGGTGAGAAAAATTTTCTGAAGTAATTCCGGTTCCCATATGGCCAAACGCAGTGTAATCGCACATAGGACGGCTAAGGTCATTCCAAGAATTCCTTCAAAATACGAGATTGTTTTCTTTGTTATCGCATTCATATTTTACATCCTCCTTATACCAGACCAGTAAGCACAAGCAGAACATCAATCAGCTTCACAAAGATAAAGGGAGCTGCCAGACCGCCCAGACCATAAATCAGCAGGTTCCGTGACAGCAGCTTTCCGGCGGAAACTTCACGGTATTTCACACCTTTCAGCGCCAATGGAATGAGCGCAATAATGATGAGTGCATTATAAATAATCGCAGAGAGAACAGCACTTTGCGGGGAATGCAGCCCCATAATATTCAGAGCAGACAGGCCTGGATAAAGTCCCATAAACAGCGCTGGAATAATGGCAAAGTATTTTGCCACATCGTTGGCAATAGAGAATGTAGTCAGGCTGCCTCGTGTCATCAAAAGCTGTTTGCCGATGCGCACAATGTCGATAAGCTTTGTGGGCGAAGAATCCAAATCCACCATGTTACCTGCTTCTTTTGCTGCCTGTGTGCCGCTGTTCATGGCAACTGCAACGTCTGCTTGTGCCAAAGCCGGGGCGTCGTTGGTGCCGTCGCCTGTCATGGCAACCAAATGACCCTTTGCCTGAAAATCGCGAATCATTGCCAGTTTTCCTTCCGGTGTTGCTTCCGCAAGGAAGTCATCCACACCGGCCTCGGCAGCAATGGCCGCAGCAGTAATTGGATTGTCGCCGGTGATCATAATGGTCTTGATGCCCATTTTTCGTAGATCTGCAAATTTCTCCTTCACGCCCTGCTTAATAATATCCTTCAGATAGATGACGCCGAGAATCTTGTGGTTCTTAGCTACAACCAGAGGTGTGCCGCCCTTGGACGCAATATACTTGACAACTCGATCACAGTCCGGAGAATGCATACCGCCTGCATGGGTTACATAACTTTGCATGGCGTCTGCTGCGCCTTTTCGGATTTCATTGCCGTCAAAGTCGACGCCGCTCATACGGGTCACGGCAGTAAATGGGACAAAGTGCATATCCTTGTCCGGAAGGCTTCTGCCACGAATTCCAAACTCCTTCTTTGCCAGCACAACAACACTTCTGCCCTCAGGAGTTTCATCTGCCAGAGAAGAAAGCTGAGCCGCGTCCGCCAGTTCCTGAATATCTACACCATCCACCGGAATGAACTCCGATGCCTGTCGATTACCCAGAGTGATTGTTCCGGTTTTATCAAGCATCAGAATGTCTACATCACCAGCGGCTTCAATGGCACGTCCACTCATGGCCAGAACATTTGCCTGGTTCAGTCGAGACATACCGGCAATACCAATGGCGGAAAGCAAGGCACCAATGGTAGTAGGCGCAAGGCACACCAACAGCGCTATCAGAGTTGGTACAGAGGTGGGATTCTCAATTCCCGCCAGCTTTGCAGAAAAAATGGAGTACGTATAGAGGGAGACTGTCACCAAAATGAAGATGATGGACAAGGCTACCAGAAAAATCTGCAAAGCAATTTCGTTGGGCGTCTTTTTCCGGGCAGCACCTTCTACCATCGCAATCATCTTGTCCAGAAAGCTTTCTCCGGCTTCATTGGTCACTCTGACAACAATCCAGTCCGACAGTACAGTGGTGCCGCCGGTGACGGCACTGCGGTCGCCGCCTGCCTCACGAATTACAGGAGCGGATTCGCCAGTGATAGCGCTTTCATCCACAGATGCCGCACCTTCCACGACTTCGCCGTCTGCCGGAATCTGCTCTCCTGCTTTGACAATCACCAGTTCCCCCTTTTTCAGCAGGGCGGATGGAACCACGGTCACACTGTCTTTCTGCGATACAGAGGGAATTTTATGTGCGTCCACATCCTTACGGGATGCCCGTAGAGAATCTGCCTGTGCTTTGCCTCGGCCTTCTGCAATGGCCTCGGCAAAGTTGGCAAATAGCACGGTAAACCAAAGGATAACGGCAATCGCCAGTGTATATCCGCTTGGAGCGTCTTTTAACCCAAACAGGGACACCAGCCAAAGGATGCTGGTCAAAATCGCAGACACAAAAACCAGAAACATGACCGGGTTTTTGGCCTGTGTTTTCGGACTTAATTTTACAAAAGAATCTTTAACTGCCCTGCCGAGCATTTTCCGGTTGGCAAAAGCACTTTTCTGTTTTGTACTCATATCTGTAAACCTCCTTTACGCAATGCTGCCAAAGAACTCAGCAAGTGGGCCAAGGGCAAGTGCCGGGAAGAAGCTCAGTGCACCGATCAGAAATACCACAACAATCAGCAGGAAAACAAACATTCCGTTTGTGGTAGACAAGGTACCCGCAGTCGTGGCGATTTTCTTTTTCCCGGCCAGGCTACCTGCGATTGCAAGTGTGCCGATGATGGGCAGGAACCGGGCAAAGAGCATCACCAGTCCCAGGCTTACATTTAGAAATACGGTATTCGCATTGAAACCGGCAAAGGCAGAGCCGTTATTGCCGCCACAGGATGAGTAGGCGTACAGCATTTCAGAGAAACCGTGGGCGCCGCTGTTATTCAGGCTATCCATGACAGAGGGTACTACAGCGGCAAGGCCACTGCCGACCAGAATTGCAATGGGCGTTGCAAGGCAAACCAGTACCGACCATTTCATCTCATAAGGCTCAATTTTCTTGCCAAGGAATTCCGGAGTACGGCCTACCATCAGACCAGCAATAAACACCGCCAGAATGGCAAAGGCAAGCATACCGTAAAGGCCGCATCCCACGCCGCCGAAAATAACCTCACCAAGCTGCATCAGCAGCATAGTCACCATACCGCCAAGAGGCGTGTAGCTGTCATGCATGGAGTTTACAGAGCCGTTGGAAGCTGCTGTGGTGAAGGCTGCCCAGGTAGAGGATGCCGCAATGCCGAAGCGGGTCTCCTTGCCTTCCATATTGCCGCCAGCCTGTTCTATCATAGAGGTATTGACTGTACCATTTTGTGCAAGCTGAGATGTACCGACCTGCTCATTGAAAGCGATGCAACCCAAGGCAACAACCAGACAGAGGAACATTGCCATAAAGATTGCGATACCTTGCTTCTTGTTCTTTACCGCAGAGCCGAATGTGAAGCAGAGTGCCGCCGGAATCAGAAGAAGGGAAATCATTTCAATCAGATTGGTAAAGGCATTGGGGTTTTCCAAAGGATGTGCAGAGTTGACGCCCATGTAGCCGCCGCCGTTGGTGCCGGTCTGCTTGATTGCGACCTGACTGGCTGCAGGACCCATTGGTACGAACTGCTCGGTGACGATCTGTGCATCCGAAAAGATTTCGCCATCTACAGTGACGGTTGCGGTGTCTAAGTCAATTACTGCATCCTTAAGGATTTCACCTTCTGCACTGATAGCAATCGGTTCTACAAGAGATACGGTTTCTGAAATTTTCAGATTCTGGATTACACCGCCGCCTACCAGCAACAGAGAAATGACCAGATTCAGTGGGAGCAGGATGTGAACCACAATGCGGGTCACGTCCACCCAAAAGCTCCCTAACCCGGTGGATTTCACCTTGATAAAGCCACGGATCAAAGCAAACAGAACGGCGATACCTGTGGCTGCGGAAACAAAGTTCTGAACAGTCAGACCTAAAGCCTGGGTGAGATAACTCAATGTAGATTCACCGGAATATGCCTGCCAGTTTGTATTGGTAATGAAACTTGCAGAAGTATTAAATGCCAAATCCCATTTCACACCGGAAAGATGCTGCAGGTTTCCGGGAAGAACGCCCTGTAAAAGTTGGAGCAGGAACAGAAAAACAAGTCCAACACCGGAAAAAACCAATACGCTTACCGCATATTTTTTCCATGTCATCTGTTCTGCTTTATCTACACGCATAATCCTGTAAACAAGGTTTTCACACGGTGTCAGAATTTTGGACAAAAAAGTTTTCTCGCCATTCATAACTTTGCTTATGTATGCGCCCAACGGAATTGCCAAAACAATCAGAATGGCAAGGTATAAAACATACTGAATTATGGTGCTCATGCCTGCTCATCTCCCTTCATTAAAATATAGACATACCACAGCAGCATTGCTGCCGCACATACACCTATGAGTGCAATTAGTATTTGCATAAGATTCATCCTCCTTTTTTGATACTCCAAGTATCATAAAGCCTTTCATCTAAAAGTGGCATTAGTCATCTTTTGTGGATATAAAGATAAAATAAAGATTATAACCAACCTAAAATATATGTCATCGGAAAGGCGATAACGATTGTACTGATACAGACACACGCCAAAACCAGTAATGGCATTCCAACAAAGATGGAGATGAAGCCAAGTAGCGGATGATGCCAAATAAAGCGTTTCGCTTTTGCGTCAAATCTCTGTTCAAATCTTCTCGCTGCATTTATAATGCTCATAATTGTTCACCTCATTTCTTTCTTGCAAAGTCATAATGCCACTAAAAGTATTAAGAGGGAAAAAGTGTCCTGCAATCGAAACTAAGATTGTATAAGTTTTTACAACTTATCATCTTTAAATAAAAAAGATCGGAATATAATGTTCCGATCTTTTTACCGTTCCAATCCTTTGTTTGTGTTTTTTACGATTTGTAAAGCGGAAATAAAAGCATAAAATTTGCATACTCAAGAAGATCAGGGTTGTGAGAGCCAACCTCTTTAACATCAGCCTGATCCGGAATTTCGATGAGGCCCGGTTCACCGGTTAAGGTTTCTACTCCGGTTTTTGTGGGAAGCTGGATAGTTATATTTTCTCCCGTAACGACCTCACGGAAATAAAAATCATGCCTAATAGAGCTCTCAACAAGTTGTGTCAGCGGAACGTTAAAGTATTGCGCAATCCTAGCTAATAAATCGGTATTAGGACGGGATATACCTGTTTCATAAAAAGAGATTTGCGATTTTGTTATGTCAAGTATTTTCCCGAGTTCCTCTTGCGTGAGACCAGCGAATTATGTTTTTATGAGCATAGCAACACGAAAACGCAATGAGACGCTTCGCCTTTGGCCGGGAAGTGCCGTGTCTTGCGAGGCGATAGGGGCGTGCTTGCACACACAGGTCAAAATCGTTTTTTTGCAAAGCCGGGGAATGAATACTGTCGTTTCACGTGAAACATTTCTTTATTTTTTCATAAAAAAATGGCCCTCAAGAGAGCCATTGGTGCGTTTTACATTTTTTATTTCTTTATAATTCCCCGCGGTCTGCTTTTTCCTGGAGTTCCTTGGGAGAAAGGGTGTCTGCTATGTAAATCTTTGCCGTTTCAGGGTAATGATATGCTTTTTCTTCCTTTGTCATATCGATAATGACAGACGAGGCGGCCATCAATGCTTCCAATTCTTCTTCACTTCTTGCATAGGGGATATGGAAACAGTAGGAGGCTGCCCGGGCAAGTGTTTTTTCTCCCAAGGGTCCGCAGCTTACCTGATAGCCTGCCAGGAAAAGATGGCGCATAAGACTTACCGTTTCCACGCCGTCGCCGAGGACAAGCACTTTCTTTCCTTTTTCTTCCTTCCCTTTATAAGTGTATAGGGCCAGACGGTCGGAAATCGGATCGTTATAGATGAGAGAGTCGAGGCGGAAGGCTCGCTTTAAATTATTTTCCGTCAGTACGTCTACGGGAATGCCGTCAGCGGTAAACTGACATTCCGAAAGGAGCAGAAGACGGCTGCACCATTGGGCGGACATCATAAGATCATGACAAATCATAATTATTGTTTTTCCTTCGTTTGCCAGGTCACGGCAAAGACGGAATATTTCTTCCTGATACTGCAAGTCCAGCGAGGCCGTCGGTTCATCAAGGAAAAGGACGGGCGTTTCCTGGGCAAGAACTTTGGCAAGAATCACTCTTTGCCGTTCACCGCCGGAAAGTGTCTGGACCGGCTTGTCCGCCAGATGAATGACGCCTGTATAGGTCATCCATTTTTCTGCGATTTTTTCATCGTCCAGGTCTTCTTTTTGCCACCATTTGAGATAGGGATAGCGGGCGGACATGACGATTTCTTTCGCGGTATAACTGAAACTTGTGCGGAATTCCTGCTGCATGAATGCGATTTTTCTTGCGATTTCCTTATCATGCATAGCATTTTCATTTTTTCCGTCAATCAAAATTTCTCCCGACGAACGGGGAATCATCCCTCTTACCGCTTTGAGGAACGTACTTTTTCCTGCACCGTTCGGTCCGATGATGCCTATAAATTCGCCCTGTTTGGCAGAAAGTGAGCAATTTTCAAGGATTTTTCTATGCCCCAAAGAAACGGAAATATCGCGGGCTTCCAGTATAAATTCACTCATTATCCCATACCTCCGTGCCGTCTCATTCTGCGAATCAGATAGAGGAAATAAGGCGCGCCGATGACAGCGGTCATGATGCCCACCCGTATTTCCAAAGGAGCGGCAATTGTCCGTCCCAACGTATCGCAGAGAAGAAGAAATAACGCGCCTGAAAGTGCCGCCGCCGGAAGAAGCGTGCGGTGATCGGGCCCGATAAGTATCCTTATGATGTGCGGCACCACAAGACCGACAAATCCTATCATACCGCTTACGCAAACCGCAACGGCGGTGATGAGCGAGGCAATGAAAAGAAATAAAGAACGGTAAAGAAGAATATTCATACCCAGCGACTTCGCTTCCGCTTCGCCGAGAGAAAGGACATTCAAATGACGGGCCAAAATAATAAGTGTCACAAGACCCGTGATAATCGGTGCAAAGGCAAGAGTCACATGCTCCCACCGGCGGTAATCAAGACCGCCGACCATCCAGAAAAGAAATTCCTTCAGCCTGTATTCATTCATGAACGTAAGCAATCCGTTCGTCATGGCACCGAGAAAAATACTCACTGCCACACCGGCAAGAAGCAAACTCATGGGAGGCATTTTTCCGTTATGAAGCGTGAGGAAAATCGCCGCCGCCACGGAAAAAACAGCTCCGAGAAGGGCAAACGCGGGCATATAGTACATAGATACGGAAGTCAGTCCCAGATAAATACAAATAACCGCACCGAAAGACGCCCCTGACGACACGCCGATGATACCAGGATCGGCAAGAGGATTGGAAAATACCCCCTGCATGACCGAGCCTGACGCCGCCAGTGCCGCCCCTGCCAAAACGGCAATCACGATACGGGGCATGCGGATATACCAGAAAACCGCCATCTGCTCCTGTGTCGGTGCCGTACCGAAAGCAGGAAGACCGAGACCCCTGGCTATTTCATGAAATACCGTCGTCACCGGCACGGGAATCGCCCCGACATGAAGTGCCAACACCGCTACAAGAAATAAAAGAACCGCCAAAAATATAATAAATACACTTTTTCCCTTTGCCGAACTGATCATGTCCGCTCCTCACATCTTTTTTAACCATGAAAAACATACCATTTCCGCTATCCGGGAAAATGATACTTGAAATCAGATTAGCATTTAAATTATTATACACTATAGAAATATAAATTAAAAATGAGTCATCTCATAAAAACTTTGTCCCCTAAAAGGAAATCCCATGAAGAAATTTTTGAAAACAGGACTCGTATTTCTTTTTTGCCTCGTCCTTGTCACAGGCTGCGGCATTCCGAAACCGGAAACACCGGTCACCTCCGACGGATACACCGTCACCGACCATGAAGGAAATACCGTCTACATTCCCCATAAACCGAAACGGATTATTACCGCCCAACTTGCGTTTGATACCATACTCCTCGGCATCGTACCTGCCGATCATCTCGTTGCGGTAAACGTCCTATCCAAAGACCCGATGGGTTCCTTTATCGCCGGTGAAGTCAAAAAAATCCGTTACACCATTCCCCCGGGCGGCCAGATTTCCACGGGCCTCATCATGAAAACCAAGCCGGACCTGCTCATTCTGACCGACTACATCGATAAAAACACCGTAGAAATGATACGGAGCCTCGGCTACCCCGTCGTCATCTGCCACAGTCCGGACAGCCATCAGGACATCATCGACGCCATCAAACTCATCAGCGAGTCCGTCGGATACCCCGAAAAAGGCGAAAAACTCATTAATAAAATGAAATCCGACCTTGCCGGAATAGAAGAAAAAATGAAAGAAATCCACACCGATCCCCCGGTAGGCCTCCTGGTATCCCAAATGCAAAGCTACGGCGGCCCCGGCTCGATGTACGATGCCAACCTCACCTTCGCCCATATCAGAAACGGCATAGAAAAAGCAGGCCTGAAAAACGGCGAATATCTCTCCAAAGAAATGGTCCTGAAATCAGACCCCGACTTCTTCCTCGTTTCCGCCGACCGTCCTGTAGACACGAGAAAAACAAACAAATATAAACGGGAATTTCTCGCCGATCCGGTCGTACAAACCATGAAAGGCCGCCACAACGTAGTCGCCGTCCCGAGCCGGTACATTTACTGCGGAAACCAGAACTGCGGCTGGGCCATAAAAGCCCTCGCCAACGCCGCCTACGGTCCCGTATACGGAGAACTCTTCGACATGAGCGACGAACATTTCATCCGTGCCGATGACTTATAAAAAATGATACAAATAAAAAAGCTGCGAAAGGATAAGATTCGCAGCTTTTTTATATTCCCGGACTCCTCTGAATTTTTTCTCATTATATACCTTTTTGCGTAAATAAAAACAGACAGTCCTTTTCCGGTACTGTCTGTTTTTGGTGACCCAGGAGAGATTCGAACTCCCGACACCTTGATTCGTAGTCAAGTGCTCTATCCAGCTGAGCTACTGGGCCATGTGGCAGGGGCAGAGGGACTCAAACCCCCAACCTACGGTTTTGGAGACCGTTGCTCTATCAATTGCGCTATGCCCCTGTATCCATATGTGACTGTACCATAATAACAAATATTACTGTAAATTGCAAGTTCTTTTTATTGTATACTTAAAAAAAAGAGTCCCACATCTTGTACATGTACAGAGTCATTTTGGAATGGTACAATAAAGTTATTCACAGATGATGATAAAAAATCGTATTCCTGATTTTCTCTGATTCTTTCTGATTATTTTTTATATGCTTTTTGGTTTATTCACAGAAAATTACGTTTATTCACAATGATTCACAGGAAATTAACAGCTTTCTTGTGAACTATGTAAGGATGGTTTTTATGGATTTATTTTCACTTTGGGAACGGGTTCTTTCTTATATTAAGGAAGAAAATCCCCAATATTATGATAAATTTTACCGTCAGATTTATCCCGTTTCTTTCAGCGACGGCACATTTACCCTCATGGTGACCGAGCCTTATCTGTCCGTATGGATCAATGCGGTTTATAAGGATAAGCTGGAGCGGTTTCTTTCTGATGTTTCGGGGTCGCCCGTATCTCTTTCCATTGACGGTAATGCCGCAAAAAAGGAAGAAACGGAAAAACCCGTCCCTCTTTCTTCTCCGGAGACGGGTGTGCGGGAAGAGGAAGATTCTTTTTTGCCTGCCGTTCCCGATTTTTCCAAATTGGAAGCCCGGGAAGTCAGTGAGGTTTCTCTGCCGAGTATTCATTCCATCGAGCCTCAGGTAAGCCGGGAATCTTTATTCCGTCCTGCCGTTTCCACAAAGGAAACACGCTCTTTTAATCCGAATCCGGTCAATAAAAATAATACGTTCGATAATTTTGTAAGAGGAAATTGCAACGATATGGCGTTTGAGGCGGCTCTGGCAGTCGCTAAGTCTGCCGTCGAGCCCGATATGGCTTATTCTTCTTATAATCCTTTATTTATTTACGGTCCTTCCGGACTGGGAAAAACGCATCTTCTCCATGCAATTTGTAATTATGTAAATGCCGCAAGACCTGATTTATCTGTTCTTTTCGTGTCCAGCGAAACGTTTACGAATGAGCTGATCGAAGCCATCCAGAGCGGTAAAAATAAGAGTTTCCGTGAAAAGTACAGAAATCTCGATTATCTTCTGATTGACGATATCCAGTTTTTCGGCGGTAAAAAAAGTTCGTCTACCACAGAAATTTTTAATACTTTCAATACTCTTTTCGATAATAAAAAGAATATCATTCTCACCAGTGACCGCACGCCGTCGGATATCGAAGAGTTGGAAGACCGTCTGCAGACCCGTTTTTCCAGCGGACTTCTTGCTCATATTTCCCCTCCGGATTATGAAATCTGTTGTGCTATCCTGAATAAAAGAGCGGAAAAGGAAAAAATTAATCTTCCCGATGATGTGGTGGATTATATTGCAAGTCATATCAATACGAGTATCCGTGAATTGGAGGGCGCTTATAACAAGCTTATTCTTTTTTCACGGGTCAGAAATATTCCTATCACTTTTGAAATGGCAAGGGAAGCTCTTGCAGAGGTCATTCCTCTCGATAACCGTCACCGTATCACCGTTTCTTACATCATAGACATTGTTTGCGACTATTATAATGTAAGGAAAGATAAACTTCTTGGAAACGGGCGGCCTAAAAATATTGTGGTTCCCCGTCAGATTGCCATGTATCTTTGCCGGAAAATCCTTAACGAATCGTATCCGAATCTGCGGGACGCGTTTAAAAGAAAGGATCATTCCACCGTTCTTTATGCTTGCGAAAGGGTGGAAAAGGATTTACAGCGTGATCCGTCCACGGTTAAAACGATTGAACTTTTAAAAAATAAAATAGAACGCCACGGCTGAAAACAGGTGTGAAGCGATTCCAGTTTTATAAGGAATAAACTGTTTATAACTTGTGAATAAAATGGAAAAATAAAGATTCTGTGAAACCGTTGAATAAAAACCGGACATATTCACAGGGATATGACCATTAACAAAATATGGAATTATCGGGTTTTCACATATTTATTCACTTATTCACATTGTACTACTTCTACTACTGTTTTTTTATGTATATCCCGTATTAGTAAAGGAGCTGCCATGAAAGTTACATTCAACACTTCAGATCTTATCCGCGCATTGGAAAAAGTACAACGCGCAGCACAAACAAAAGTAACATCCAATACGAATAACGGTTTCTTCATTGCCTGTGACGGAGAAAAAGCGGAATTCCAGGCCAATGATTATTCCATCGGTATTTCTACATTTTGTGAAGCATCCATAGAAGAAAAAGGAATTGTCGTCATTTCTGCACCGCAACTTCTTTCGACAATTAAAATGATGCCTTCCGGCCCTGTCGTAATGGAGCAGAAAAAAGGAGAAACTACGGTTTACTTTAAAGCAGGACGTTATACCGCAAAATTCCCGACTCGGGAAAATGAAGATTTTCCTACGGTCAGTGAAATCGACCATGCTTATCATGCCGATGTGCGTTGCAAAGATTTGACGGAACTGGTCAACCAGGTATCCTTTGCCACATCGACGGACTCGAAGAATCCTATATTTACAGGTATTTTATGTGAAATCAAGGAAAATACGTTTACTATGGTAGGAACGAATTCCCATCGTTTGGCAGTCAAAGAAATTACTTTGGATAAGCCGGCGGCGGGAACGGGACGTTTCATCTGTCCTTCTTATGTTCTTTTGGAACTGATTCGTATGCTTCCCCAGGATGATGAGGCAACGGTGGAAATTTCTTGGGCAAGCAAGCATGTGGCCTTTTCTTTCGGAGAAACATATTTCGTTTCGAATTTAATCAACGGAGAATATCCGGACTATAAAAGAGTTTTCCCTGAGAATTTCGATCTTCATGCGACCCTCGATTTGAAGGAATTTGAAGAAGCCGTTCGTTTTGTCAGCCCCATTTCCCGTGATATGAGCTATAAGACCATCAATTTCGAATTCGGAGAAGGGCAGCTTAAAGCGTATGAAGAAGATCCGGAAATTGGCCGTTCGGAAACGACGATATCGGCAGAACTTGACGGTGACGATGTAAAAATTACATTTAACTGTATTTATATTGAAGATATTATCAAGCATTCCAAAGGCGATAAAATTTATCTCCATATCAAAAAAAGCGGACCTATGCTGGTAGAGCAGGAAGAAGACAAGGCTTACCGCTATGTCGTGACACCCATGAGAGGCCGCTGATATGGAAAAAGCGGAAATCAAAGGGGACTATATCCAGCTTGACCAGTTTTTGAAAAGGGAAAACAGGATTGCCTCCGGCGGTGAAACGGGATTTTTTCTCGAAGAGCATGATGTTCGTCTGAATGGAGAAAAAGTCCGTGAAAAAAGGAAAAAGCTTCGTCCCGGCGATATTTTGGAAATTGACGGGGAAAGCTGTGGAATTATTGGGGAAAGGTTATGAAATGTGAATCCGTAAGGCTCATAGAAATACGGAATTTTGAAGATAAGACGATTCATTTCGGCGGCGGTCTTACGATTTTCAAAGGAAATAACGGAGTCGGAAAAACAAATATTTTAGAAGCTGTCTGTCTGGCGTCATTTGGAAAGTCTTTCCGCACCGGAAGTGACGAAGAAATGATTCGTTTCGGAAAAGAAGAAGGAACCGTTATTCTTGACTATCATGTCCGCGGTGTAACGCATCAAATCAAAATCAAGCTGGCGAGAAATCAGGGAAAGAAAATATTTATCAATGAAACGCCGTCAAAGAAAAAGGATCTTGTCGGTCTTTTCCGTACCGTTATTTTCACGCCTGACGAATTGCAACTTGTCAAAGGAGCGCCCCAGGTACGGCGGCGCTTTATTGATATGGAAATTTCCCAGGTCAGTCCCAGATATTATGAAGAAATTATCCGGTACGGAAGAGCGGTCCAGCAAAGAAATGCAGCCTTTAAAATGGCACAGATCAAAGGAAAAAAGCCGGAAGTGGATATGTGGGATATGCAGATAGCCCGGGGAGCTGCGTATATCGTCAAAAAAAGAAAACAGTCTCTGAAAAAAATGAATATCTATCTTTCCACTATGGAAGCGGTGCTGACGGGAGAAGCGGAAAATCTGGAAATCAATTACAAGAAAAGCGGCGGAAATCACGACAGTGAAGAATGGTATTTAGAGAAGCTGGCGGAAAAAAGAGAAGAAGATGCCCGTTTCTGTCATACTTCCATAGGACCGCACAGAGATGATTTATTATTTAAAATGAACGGAAAAGATTTATCCGCCTACGGTTCGCAGGGACAACAGAGAACGGCCATCCTTGCCATGAAGCTGGGAGGATTGGAATTTATAAAGGAAGAGACGGGAGAATATCCGGTTCTTCTTCTTGATGATGTAGGGAGCGAGCTTGATGAAAAAAGGAAAAATGCACTTTTTTCTTATCTGAAAGAAAAAGAAATACAGGCTCTCGTAACAACGGCAGGAAATTCGGTTGAAGAAACCGGAGAGGTAATAGAATTATAAAAAACTCATGTTTCCCGTGAAACAAAATGAATCCGCTCGAAAAAAGCGGATTTTTTACATGCATCATTACATTATTTTTTGTTTTAATAGTAAAAAAATAAATTTTTCTTCCTTAGTCGTAAGCTGTCCCCGAATACGGAGGGAAGTGCCGAGCTACGCGAGGCGAAAGGGGCAAGTGTGCGTACACAGGTCAAAGTTTCTTATGTATTTGCTCCAATTTGCCCCTTCCGTCAACCTGACGGTTGACACTTTAGCCAAAGGCAAAGAGTCTCACTCACTTTTGCAGCGTCGCTTTGCTCCTCGAAAAGTGGTTCGCTTGCTTCCCGACAAACGGGGACGGCTTGCGATTCCTATATTTTATTTTTTATCGTATGAATTGTATTTGCTTTGTTTCATATTCCGCAGGGCTTCTTCCGCTTCCCTTAAGGTGATATTTTTCAGCGGTTTGTGGATAAGGAGAGAAAGAAGAATCCGTTTGTGGAGCGGTGCATCCGTATTTTGGAAAATCGCCTCTCTTTGTTTTTGTATCCATTTTTCCCGGGCGGATGCATAGGTTTCATAAGAAAAAGGATGACGGCCGGGGATGGTTTTTATTTTTTTGTCCTGTTTTTCCAAAACGGCGAGGCAGTCTTCGTATTTGTAATGGGGATTTTCTTTTAAAATAAGAATAAAGGAGCCTTCTTCTGTTTTTTCCAGCTTGTTTTCGCAACGGATACATACCGTTTGTGATTGGGGAATCAGATTTCCGCAGGTCATGCAGGGATGATAGCCGTGGGCCGTTTCCGCTTTGTCTTTCTGGTAGGACCGGGCAATCAGTTTTTCGAAGGTCTCTCTCAGTTTTTCGTCTTTGATGTGGACTTGTGTCCAAAGAGAAATATCTTTTTTTTCTTTCTCCGTTAAAGGCTGATCATACATTTTTTCCCGGAAAGCGAGACGGTCATTGATTTTGTCTACCGTCGTTTTTCCCGCTGTTTCTTTTTTCGGTGTGCCTGCCAAAAAACGTATATCGGTGAATTGTTTTCCGTATTCGTCTTCGCCGAGTCTTTTCAGAAGTTCCGATTTCATCATAAAAAGATGCTGGGTCAGGGCGGAATTGGTGACATAGACGAAAAGGGTATTTCCTTTTCCGAACCCGATATAGGAATATTTGGCAGGCATTTCTCCTACAATATCTTTCCATTTTTGCCGGAGACGGAATAAGAGAAAAGAATGATTGTTGAAGAGCTGTCTTACCGTTTTACTTTGGTGAAGCGTATCGGAAAGCGTTTTCATGGATTGATAAGTTTTTTTCTTTTCCATAAGGTCTCCTTTCTTTCTTTTATTATATATCATAATTAAATTCTATTTTATTATTTGCTTGTAAAAAGGTATAATAATAAATAAAATCGGAAAAGGGGGAATTTTTTATGGAAGAAATAAAGCATGGGAAAATTGATGTAGAACGCTACCGTGTCAAACCGGGTGAAAAGGTTCATTTAGGAAAATACAGTACAAAAAGAGATATAGAGATTAATAAAAGAGAGGTAAAAGATCATTTATTTCCGGGAGTCATAGAGCAGCTGAAAGAGTATCAGGAAGCACTCTACGCTCAAAATACACATGGTCTGATTGTTGTTTTGCAGGCCATGGATGCAGCTGGAAAAGACGGCACAATCAATCATGTATTTTCTCATTTGAATCCCGGAGGTGTCTCTGTCGTTTCATTCAAGCAACCGTCAATGGAAGAAAGGGATCACGATTATCTTTGGCGTATCAATAAGGGACTTCCGCCGCGGGGAAATATCGGAATTTTCAACCGTTCCCATTATGAAGATGTCATTGTTACACGCATTCATGATCTCATCAAAAACAGCCAGATGCCGGAGCAACTGGTGAATAAAAACATATGGAAAACACGGTTTGAACAAATCAATCACTGGGAAAAATATTTGTACCAGAACGGTTTTCCTATGATAAAAATTTTCCTTCATGTATCGAAAGAAGAACAGCAGGAGCGTCTGATTGACCGAATCATTACAAAGGAAAAGAATTGGAAATTTTCTATTTCCGATATCAATGAAAGAGAATATTGGGACAGATACCAGGAATTGTATGAGGAAATCTTTGAAAAGACAAGCACCGAAGAGTCGCCGTGGTATATCGTGCCGGCAGATAACAAATGGTACACCCGTTATGTTGTTTCCCTCATAACAAGGAATATTCTTCAGAAAATTAATCCCAAATATCCTGAATTATCAGAGGAGCTGAAGAAACACCTTGAAACATTCAAAAAATTGATTGCAAAAAAAGAGGGTATGTCTTTAGAAGAAATCAAGGAGGAAATTATAAAAGAAGAACAAAAGTCAATATAAAAAATAGAATTTCCGGACATGATATATTAAATAACGAGAAAAATATGGAAATATGTATATAGGTTTGATATAGAAAGGAGTTTATTATGAAAAAAATAATCGCAATGCTTGCCTGTGCGGCAGCACTTACCGCAACCGCGTATGCGTCACCGCAGACAGATTTCACAAAGGGCGAATGGGAAATAGAGGCCGGAATGAGCCACCCGAAAGCCAAAATGGGCAGTTATAAATCGGCTGCCCGCTGGAATTTTGACGGCGCAGTCACCTACGGATTGCGTGACGGATATGCCGTACAATTCCGTCAGCAGGGATTAAAAACGAAACATACCGGCGGAACGGGACGGGAATTAAACCTTTTGTACAACGTTCATCCCGATGTTGCCGTTTACGGCGGCTATAACCGTATTTCCATGACCGACCTGCCCCGCGGAACGGCAGACAAGGAAGATAAAGTGAATAATATTCTTCAAATCGGTGTCGTTGCCAAACGTCCGCTCAGAAACGGCATGGATGTCTATGCCAAAGGCGGCGTGGGAACGAAAAATACGGCCGTTCTGGAAGCAGGCGTCGACTATGCATTGGACCGTAATATCGATATCAATGCAGGCTACCGTTATATGAATACAAGAGGAAATTCGGAAAAGAATATATCCTATCAGGGTTGGCGTGCCGGCGTTTCCTACCGTTTCGGATCGGGCCACGACAGAACCATTCCGTACAGAGATGATGACGCTTCCGGAGCAGAAGATACGACAGTCGTTACCGTATCAAACCGGGCACCGGAACCGGTAGCGGAAACCAAAGTCGTTGTTCCGGAAAATGATTACTATTTCAACAGTATTCATTTTGACAATGATTCCGATACCCCGGGAGCAGAACAGACCGCCAATCTCGATGCATTCGTAAAAAAAGCTAAAGAAACGGGACATATCTTCAAGCTCGTAGGAAGAACCGATTCTAACGGAAACAAGGACTATAACGATGCGTTGGCTATCCGCCGGGTAAAAAAGGTGGCTGACTATGCCGTTGCCCACGGTGTGAATATTGACCAGCTCGTAGGTATGTACAAAGGCGAAGAAGAGCCGTCAGATACAAATAATACCGAACAGGGACGGGCAAACAACAGAAGAGTCGATATTTTCGAGCATAAATAATTACAAAATAAAAAGAGTTCCTTTTAAGGGGACTCTTTTTTTTGATGACATAAACGAAAAGAAATCATTACTGGAATCCGTATTTCACAGAGAAATACAAAAATTTTTTATTTTGTTTCACGGGAAACATGAGACTGCTTTTTACGATGAAGACCGGGCAGGAGAAAAATAAAGGCGGTGAAAAGTCCTGTGAATAATGGATTCAGCGAAAGAGGAAGAAAAGCGGCGGCAAGAGCGGCTGCCGTACTTGCCCCCATGGAAATGAGAGCCCACTTTTTTTCCAGATGGCCCGGGAAAAAGACGGCAAGTGTCATAGGAAGAAATATACCGCCCCCGCGGAGGCCCATGGAAAGATAATTCCAGAAAAGAACTTGGGATCCGCGGTACAGAATGGCAAGCGCGGAGGAAATGAGAAGGACCGATAAAACGGTGATGCGTGTCAGACGAAGCTGCTCTGTATCGTCTTTGATGGAGAAAAGAGGAGTCAGGATATCCCTTGATATCATCGTTCCGATGCCGAGGGAAAGACCGCCGATGCTTCCGAGAAGAGATAAAATAATACCGCCCAAAGCAAGACCGCCGACAAGCGGAGGAATGTGACCGGCAAGGAAAGCGGGAAGGACGAGAATGGGCGGGACCGCTTCATCAAGGATTTGCATCGACATACCGACAGCGATTGAGGGAAGACCGACGGGAATTACAATGAGAGCGGCAATGAAACAGCCTGTCGTTGCGGTGACGGGGGTGGCGGCCGAAAAAATGCATTGTATATACGTCTGTGTACAGAGAATTCCGATGATGACCGAGCCGAGTTGGGAAAGAGAAAGTCCCCAGGAAGAACCGCGAAGGGAGAAGTAATCAGGGGGAAAGGAATTCCAACTTTGCGAAGTTTCCAAAAAGGAAAAGGCATACCATCCGGCGATGAAAAGGGAAACCCAGATGATTCCCATTTTTAAAAGTCCGCCGACTGCCGCACTTTTCATACCGCCGAAAAAAGTATAAAGAATGACAAGTAAAGTCAGTATCACGGCAGACATGACGGGAGATATATGAAAAAGAGAAGAAATAATTTCTATACCGGGCAGACAACTTGCCACGGCAGATAGAAGAATGCCCACGGAAGAAATTACGGAAGAAAGGATTTCCGACTTTTTTCCGTATTGGAGGGACAAAAATTCGGGAATCGTTTCCAGTCCCGTCATGCGGAGACGGCGGGCATAAAAAAGACCCATGATGATAAAAGCAATGCCGCTTCCCAGCGTAAACCACCAGGCGGAAAGACCGGACGAATAAGCCATCTGTGCCGTGCCCACCGTAGCACCGCCGCCGACGACCGTCCCGGCAATGCTTCCTGCGACAAAGGGGGCTGACGAAGAACGGCCGCCCAAGCTGTAGCCTTCCGCAGAGGATACCTTCCGGGCCGTATAAAAACCGGCACCGATGACAAAGAAAACCACGGCGGCAATGACGGATATATGTAAAAGAGTCAGATTCATAAAAACAGACCTCCCGATACCTATTATAGCAAAGAGGAAGAAGATAATTACCTATTATAGCAAAGAGGAAGAAGATAATGTTTCACGGGAAACGTGAGAAATAAAAAGAGCGTTTCTTCCCGGACAGGCTTGTGAAAATTAACAAAGCGCGGAGACTTCGTATTTCCTTTTATTACAGAAAAAAGGCTCTGTGTGATATAATAAAACAGACCATCTGTGAAAGGACAAAAATAATGGGCCGGATTATCAGTATCATCAATCAGAAGGGCGGCGTCGGAAAAACGACGACAGCTGTCAATCTTGCCGCTTTTCTGGCAGACAAAGGATATAAAACGCTGCTTGTGGACGCCGATTCCCAAGGAAATGCAACGAGCGGTATCTCTAAACATGTGAAAATGAACGCCAACCTCTATGAAGTCCTCATGGGCGACAAAACGGTCGGCGAGGCGATTGTGAAGACAGATATCAAACGGCTTTCTCTGCTTCCCGCATCCATTGATTTGGCAGGCGCGGAAATAGAAATGGTTTCCATGGAAAACAGGGAATTTCTGATGAAACAAAAACTCGATGCCGTGAAAGAGGACTATGATTTCATTCTCATCGATTGCCCGCCTTCACTGGGGCTGATGACACTGAATACCCTTGTGGCATCACGATCCGTTCTCATTCCCATACAGGCGGAATTTTATGCCCTCGAAGGCTTGTCCCAGCTCATCCGTACAATCAGTCAGGTGACAAGAAAACTGAATCCCGGACTTTCTGTTTTGGGCATTCTTCTTACCATGTTTGACGGGCGGACAAATCTGTCGCTCCAGGTCGCCGAAGAAGTCAAGAAATATTTCGGCACTAAAGTATTTAAAACGGTGATTCCCCGGTCGGTCAAGCTTTCGGAAGCACCGAGCTTCGGAGAATCCATACTCACTTATGCTCCCAAATCCAAAGGAGCGGAAGCATACAAGAAATTATCCCGGGAGGTAATCCGCCGTGTCTAAGACGAGAAAATTAGGAAAAGGACTGGAAGCTCTTTTCGGTGAAAGCAGCCGCGACAAAGAAGCGGAAATGATTTCCGTTTCCGTCATCGTTCCCAATGAATGGCAGCCGCGAAGAGAATTTGAAGAAAAAGCACTGCAGGGACTGGCAGATTCCATCAAAGAGCATGGCGTCGTGCAGCCCGTTATCGTAAGACCGAAAGAAGGCACGTTTGAACTTATCGCCGGAGAACGACGGCTCAGAGCCGCCCAGCTTGCGGGACTTTCGGAAATCCCCGCCCTGGTCCGTGACTATACCGATCAGGAGACGGCGGAAATCGCTTTAATAGAAAATCTCCAGAGAGAAGACCTGAATCCCTTGGAAGAAGGCCTTGCTTACAAGAGAATGATCGGCGAATACCGGTTTACCCAGGAAAAAATGGCGGAACTGGTAGGAAAAAGCCGTTCCTACGTAACCAATATGATCCGTCTTTTAGACCTTTGCGATGAAGTAAAAAATATGGTCATCGAAAGAAAAATCACGGCAGGACAGGCAAGACCCCTTCTCGGACTGAGTAATGCAGCCGAACAGATTGCCCTGGCACGGCGCATTGTCGAAGAAGACCTTTCCGCCCGCCGGGTCGAAGAAATTTTACGGACCGGAAAAGAACGGAAAAAACCGCGTCCCGTGAACAGAGCCGATGCCTATATCCGTGACCTGGAAGAACAACTTGTCATGGCGGTAGGCGCCAAAGTCCGCATCAAAGTGGGCAAAGGAAAAAACAGCCACCGCGGTACGATTTCCATTGCCTTTAAAAACGACGGTGAATTTGAACGGATTACAAAACTTCTGAAACAGGGAGAATAAGAAATGGATATTTTTAACTTTACCATCAATTACCAACTGGTCCTTTCCGTAGTAGGTACCATTCTCTGTCTGTTTCTTCTTTTTCTGATACTCCAGTTCATCTGGCTCCGTACCAAAGTGAACAGACTCTATAAAAAATACAAATATTTCATGGCAGGAGAAGACGGAGGATCCCTAGAACTCAAACTCTCCACGGAACTGAGAGAACTCCGGGAAATGATAGAAGCCTCCAAAAGCATGCTCCACCAGCAGGAACTCCTGGCGACCATGCAGCTCCAGTCATTCCAGAAAATCGGACTTATCCGCTACGATGCCTTTGATGAAACGGGAGACAAGCTGTCCTTCTCGCTCACCCTCATGGACGGAAGAAATAACGGCTTTGTCATCTCCTCCCTCTCGGGAAACGATGCCTCCCGGATTTATGCGAAGCAGATTCATAACGGCCAGTGCAGAGAATCCCTCTCTTCCGAAGAAGCGGAAAGCATTCGCATGGCACTGAATACACTCATGCCCGATATGGCGGCACGGGTCAAAGATGCGGTAGTGGAAAACGAAAAAGAAGACGCACAACGAATTGACAGAAAAGAAAAGAAGTAAAATAAGACAGGCAGGTTTTTTATGATTAAAGAAGAAAACCGGGAAACAGGACAGACAACACTGGTTTTTGATCAAAAAGAAATAAAAAATATAAAAATAGCCGCCGCTCTGGCAGGCACGCTCTGGATACTCTCCATAGCCGCCGCGCTCTGGGCCGTTTTCAGCATGCAGTCCCTCAAAGAAGAAAATTCTCTCTACCAAAGCCAACTTAAACTTGCGGGAGAAAAAATGAATGCCCTCGAACGGAAAACACAGGCGGTAGAAAAAATCAGCGGCCAGATACAGGAACTCCTGAAAAACCAGGAAAACCCTGAAGGAAGCGGAGGCGGCACAGGCGGTGCGGCGACCGTACCGGACATAGAAAAAGAGGAAACACAGGGAGAAACAGAAAAAGACTACAAAACCCCGGGCGACCTTTTAAAAGAAATGCTCCGTCTTGACGAACGACTGGATAAACAACTCAAACTCATTATTTCCTTCCGTCCGGAAATCATGCACCAAACCAGCCGGGCCTTCCACGCCATTTACAACGCAAAGCCCGACACCCCTGACATATGGCCTGCAGAAGGAAATATTTCCAGCTACTACGGATACCGGAAGTCCCCTTTCGGCTACGGCACCGCTTTCCACGAAGGTGTCGATATAGCCGGTGACTACGGAGATCCCGTTTCCGCAACGGCAGACGGAATCGTCACCCAATCAGGCTGGGTCAGCGGTTACGGCTACCTGGTAGAAATAAAACACAGCAACGGAATCTCCACCCGCTACGGGCATAACTCTGTCATTTTCGTACAAGAAGGACAAAAAATAGAAAAAGGCGCAGTCATAGCTCTCATGGGAAGCACGGGAAACAGCACGGGTCCCCACTGCCACTATGAAGTAAGAATCAACGGCGACTCCGTAGATCCCCTCTACTTTCTCCCCATAAAAAAATAAAAGAAACGAAATATCTGTTTTCCTAAAAGAAGACAGATATTTTTTATGCCCGGAAACAAAAAAATAAGTATAGACAAAACAAAAAATACGGAAATGACGCACATAAAAAAGCCGATCCCCCGGATGACGGAAGCAAGCGGACCACTTTTCGCGTCGCTATGCTCCTAAAAACACAATTCGCTTGCCACCGAGTTCGGGGGAAGCTTACACTAAGGAAGAAAGAAATTATAGTTTTTATTATTTTTATATGAGTCAAACCAAAGAATACTGAAATGACTCGTACCAAAAAGTTGTTCTTACTGATTTAAATCAAAGAGAAAGAATACAGACTGTAAGCCGTCCCCGCACACGGGGACGGTGGCGGCGAAGCCGTCGGAAGGGGCAAGTGTGAGCAGAAACAAAAAATAGTTTCTTATAAAACGGTATAAATACTTGCCTGTCATTCTTGAACGAAGTGAAGAATCTGGCAAAGGATACGGGTGTTAAATACACTTTTTGAGATTATCCTATGCCGGATTCTTCGCTACTCATAACAATCTGATTTTTAATATTTCATTTCTTTATGTATGCTTACCACCGCTCAAGAATGACGGCAGGGGTGAATTGCGTTTTTTACAGAACGGCATTAATACCGGCCTGTCATTCTTGAACGAAGGAAAAATGCGGTCAGGGATAGCAAGCAATATAAAAAAGTACGGGAAAGAGTGAAGAATCCAGGCAGAGGTTGGAAATATTGAATGTATTTTCTTGTATCCGCTGCCGGATTTTTACCGCTCCCGTTGGCTGGGTATGGCATTTCACTCACTTTTGCAGCGTCGCTTTGTTCCTCGAAAAGTGATTCACTTGCCATCGCTCTACCGCACAATCTGTTTCTCCTTTATCATCATTCCTGTTCTGTCCGCCGCTCAAGAATGACGGCAGGGGTGAATTGCGTTTCCAAAGAATTTTTGTTTTTCTTCTCCTATTTCACGTGAAACGGAAAGGTATCAGTCTGACGGAAAAGGGAATCCTTTGTATTTTGATGTAAAAAAGGAAAATTCCTGCGTTTATTTTTTTTATTTTTTCAAAAAATTTTCTTTTTCTCTATATTCCCAAAATTAGGGGATTTTTCTTTAAAAGTGGGTTATAATTTGGTCATAATATTTTTGACATATGCGGAAAAGTTCGATAATTTCTGACAAATTTCATTGTGCATGCCTTTAAGATATAGTATAATAGAAAAAATTTATTTTAGGAGGAAAAGCGATGAATTTATCCGTACAAATTTTTGCTTCTCTTGTGCTTTCCGTCATAGTCGGGCTGTTTCTTGGAGATTCTGCCGTTGTGCCGGTGAAGACATGGATTGCTCCTGTAGGGACCATGTTTATCAATCTCATTAAAATGATGATTGTTCCCGTCGTTCTTTGTTCGCTCATTGTCGGTATGACATCTATGGGAGATATGAAAAAGCTCGGCCGGATCGGAATCAAAACCGTTGCTTTTTATATGGTAACTACGGCGATTGCCATTGTCATCGGTTTCGGTGTTGCCGGTGTTATCGAGCCGGGCGTGGGTATGGCTCTTCCTGCGGAGGCCGCTCCGAAAGTCAAGGAAGCACCGAGCATTATGCAGGTTTTCGTCAATATGATTCCTAAGAATCCTATTGAATCGATGGCAAAAGCAGATATTTTACCGGTCATCGTATTTGCTCTTTTTATCGGGGCAGGCATTATTTCTGTCGGCGGTAAAAAGGGAGCACTTCTTATCAATGTCTTCGATTCGGGGGCCGAGGTGTGCTATAAAGTTATCGCTATGATTATGCGCCTTGCTCCTATCGGCGTATTCTGCCTCCTTCTTCCCGTGGTCGTGCAGAACGGTCCGAAAGTACTTCTTCCGCTCCTTTCCGTTATCATGGCCATGGCGGTGGGCAGTATCCTTCATGCCGTGATTGTTTACTCGGGAATTGCCGCCGCTGTGGGACATATGAGTCCCGTGAAATTTTTCCGCGGTATGGCGGAAGCGATGGTCATTGCTTTTACTACCTGTTCATCGGCAGGTACGCTCCCGGTCAATATGAAAAATATCCAGGAAAAATTGGGAGTCAAGCGGGATATTGCCTCTTTCATTCTTCCGCTCGGTGCCACGATTAATATGGACGGCACAGCGCTCTACATGGGCGTCTGCTCCTTATTTATCGCCAATGTGTACAATATTCCCCTCACCGTCGATCAGATGATGCTCATCATTCTCACAGGGACACTCGCGTCCATCGGTACGGCAGGCGTTCCCGGTGCCGGCCTCATCATGCTGGCCATGGTTCTCCAGTCCGTCGGACTTCCTATGGAAGGGCTTGCCCTCGTAGCCGGTATCGACCGCGTACTTGATATGTTCCGCACGACCTTGAATATTACAGGTGATGCCGCTGTGGCAGTTGCTATCGATGCGACGGAAAAAACCGTACCGACCACATTGGAAATCCACGAATAAAATCTTTTTTCCAGGCCGCGCCGTTCCGTTTTTATAACAAGGCGGCCGTAAAGGAAATAAAGGAAGCCATATGCAGATAAAAAAATAATAAGCATACCGCTGTCATGAAAACGGCGGAAACAGAAAGAAAAGGGAAAATCATAACTTTACAGAGGAGTCATGATATAAAGTAATAAAAAACCGATATTTGTATGCTTAAAAAATATTATACAATTAAAAAATTATCCAGTATAATACATGTACACTAATTTGGATGATGTATACGGAAAAAGACAATTGTCTGCCGAAGGAGTAACACTATCAGGCGTTCGAAGGGAATTTCCCCGGGTAACACGAAACCGTGTACGGACATAACTCTGGAGAGATCCATATAAGGACGCCGAAGGGGCAGGGGTACAGGGAAGAGTAGTCGTTGCATTCTAATCTCTCAGGCAAAAGGACAGAGTCGGTGGGGATAGGGATTATTCCGGCCGGCTCTGCTTTTTTACCCGAAAACAGAGCCGGTTTTTTGTATCAGAAAAAGGATTTCATGTAAAAAAGATGGGAGTGGTACTATGTTAGCTGATGTATTGAATCAGATCGATGCCATCGTATGGGGCCCCTGGCTCCTCGTTCTCCTCGTAGGCACCGGCGTATATCTGACGATTCGTCTGGGACTTATCCAGATGGTGAAATTACCGCGGGCCCTCAAGCTCATCTTCTTCGCCAGAAATAAAGGTGACGGAGATATAGACAGCTTCAAAGCCCTCTGTACCGCTCTTGCCGCCACTGTAGGCACAGGAAATATTGTGGGCGTAGCGACTGCCATTAAGCTCGGCGGGCCGGGTGCTCTCTTCTGGATGTGGGTCGCCGCCTTCTTCGGTATGGCGACAAAATACGCGGAAGGCTGCCTGGCCGTCAGATTCCGTTCCATTGATGAAAACGGAAATATAGCCGGCGGACCGATGTACTACATCGAACAGGGACTCGGAAAAAAATGGAAACCCCTCGGCATGGCCTTTGCCTTCTTCGGTGTACTTACCGCCATGCTTGGCTCGGGAACGACCACCCAGGTCAATGCGATTACCCATTCTCTCAATGCATCGATGAATGTGCCGATTCTTTTGTCCGTAGCCGTTCTTACCATTCTTGTCGGAATTATCATTTTCGGAGGACTCCGCTCGATTTCCAAAGCGGCCGAAAAAATTGTGCCTGCCATGGCCGTTTTATACTTTATCACCACCGTGGCCCTTCTCGTCATCTTCTATGAACAACTGCCCCATGCCTTTGCCCAAGTCATAGAAGGCGCGTTTAACGGAACGGCCGCAGCCGGCGGATTTGCCGGAGCAGGTATCATGCTTGCCCTCAGAAGCGGTATCGCCAGAGGACTTTTCTCCAACGAATCAGGCCTCGGGTCAGCCCCGATTGTAGCCGCTGCCGCTAAAACCAAATGGCCGGCCGAACAGGGACTCATCTCTATGACAGGTACATTCATTGACACCATCATCATTTGTACCCTCACAGGACTTACCATCATTGTCAGCGGTGCCTGGACGGGTGATACAAACGGTGCGGAACTGACACAAACCGCCTTTGCCAGCGGATTCGGGAGCGTAGCGCCGATTCTTCTCACTATATCCCTTACACTCTTCGCATTCACCACCATACTCGGCTGGAACTACTACGGCGAACGCTGCCTTGTCTACCTGGCAGGCGTCAAAGCCATTCCCGTCTACCGCGTTGTCTATGTCATTATCATTGCAGGCAGTGCATTCCTCCAGCTTGAAGAAATCTGGGCCCTCGCCGACATAGTAAACGGCCTCATGGCGATTCCGAACCTCATTGCCCTCTTGGGGCTCTCCGGCATTGTAGTCACAGAAACGAAAAAATACTTCCACCATTTGGAAATTCGTGACGCCAAACTCCTGGCCTACAAAGCAAGACACATAGGCAAAAAATAAAAGAAATAAAATAAAGACCTCTCCAAACCAAGGCGGAGGTCTTTTTACGTGACAAAAGAATAAAAATAAATATGAGTAAAAACAAAAATAACGAAATGAATCATACAAAAAGCGTTTCCCGCTTTATGGAAACTAAAGGAAAGCATGCAAGTTTTAAGCCGTCCCCGGATGACGGGAAGCAAGCGAACCACTTTTCGAGGAGCGGAGCGACGCTGTAAAAGTGTGTGAGACGCTTTGCATTGGCTAAGGTGACGGCGCCAGCCGTCGGAAGGGGCAAGAGTGAGCAGAAAGGTAAAAGAGTTTCTTACAAAACGGTAGTAAATACCTGCCCGTCATTCTCGAACGGTCGTAAAAAGGCAATTTGATTGTAATGGAATAAATAGAGTTGCCACTGAGTGAAGAATCCGGGCAGAGGTTACAAGATTTAAATGTTTTGACCTGTGTACGCACACTTGCCCCTATCGCCTCGCAAGGCTCGGCACTTCCCTCCGAGTTCGGGGGAAGCTGATAATAAGGAAGAAAGAAATCATAGTTTTTATAAGAGCAAAACCAAAAAATAACGAAATGAATCATACCAAAAGCGTTTCCCGCTTTATGGAAACTAAAGGAAAGCATGCAAGTCTTAAGTCGTCCCCGCTTGTCGGGAGGCAAGCGAACCGCTTTTCGAGGAGCGAAGCGACGCTGTAAAAGCGTGTGAGACGCTTTGCCTTGGCTAAGGTGGCGGCGCCAGCCGTCGGAAGGGGCAAGAGTGAGCAGAAAGGTAAAAGAGTTTCTTACAAAACGGTAGTAAATACCTGCCCGTCATTCTCGAACGGTCGTAAAAAGGCAATTTGATTGTAATGGAATAAATAGAGTTGCCACTGAGTGAAGAATCCGGGCAGAGGTTACAAGATTTAAATGTTTTGACCTGTGTACGCCAACTTGCCCCTATCGCCTCGCAAAGCTCGGCACTTCCCTCCGCATTCGGGGAAAGCTGACACTAAGGAAGAAAGCAATCAAGTTTTATATTTGTACACGCATTTATGTGTATCTCTTGCCGGATTCTTCGCTAAGAGTCACATGATGTTTTTTCTCCTGTCATTATTCCTGTTCTGTCCGCCGCTCAAGAATGACGGCAGGAGTGAATTGCGTTTCCAAAGAATGTTTCATCTGTTTTGCTAAAAAGAATAGGAAGCGCAAGCCGTCCCCGCTTGTCGGGAGGCAAGCGAACCACTTTTCGAGGAGCGGAGCGACGCTGTAAAAGTGAGTGAGACGCTTTGCCTTGGCTAAGGTGACGGCGCCAGCCGTCGGAAGGGGCAAGTATAAGCAGAAACAAAAATACGGTTTTTACAGAGCGGCAGTAAATATCTGGCCTGTCATTCTTGAACGAAGTGATGGCAAGTGAGTGAAACGCCATACCCGACCAACGGGAGCGGTAAGAATTTAGGCAAAGAATGTGGATGTTAAATGCGTTTTCCCATAACCTATGCCGGATTCTTCGCTCCCTCAGACAATCTATTTTTTTCTTTTAGTATCATTCCTGTTTTGTCCACCGCTCAAGAATGACGGCAGGGGTGCTTTTTGTTTTTCTACGATATTTTAACCTGTGTACGCAAACTTGCCCCTATCGCCTCGCAAGGCTCGGCACTTCCCTCCGTATTCGGGGGAAGCTGATAATAAGGAAGAAAAAATTCATAGTTTTAAATTGTATTACTTACTTGTTTTGTCAAAAGAATAAGAAGCGTGAGCCGTCCCCGCTTGTCGGGAGGCAAGCGAACCGCTTTTCGAGGAGCGAAGCGACGCTGTAAAAGCGTGTGAGACGCTTTGCCTTGGCTAAGGTGGCGGCACCAGCCGTCGGAAGGGGCAAGAGTGAGCAGAAAGGTAAAAAAGTTTCTTACAAAACGGTATTAAATACCTGCCTGTCATTCTTGAACGGCGGTAAAAAACGATCGGGAATAGAGAAACAAAAAAGTACGGGGTAGAGTGAAGAATCTGGCAAAGGATACGGGTATTAATATTCTGACCTGTGTACGCAAGCATGCCCCTATCGCCTCGCCTTGCTCGGTACTTCCCTCCGTATGCGGGGGAAGCTGATATTAAGGAAGAAAGAATTCATAGTTTTAAAATGTATTACTTGCTTGTTGTATCAAAAAGAATGGAAACCGTAGGCCGTCCCCGGACACGGGGAAGGTGGCAACCGATAGGTTGACGAAAGGGGCAAGTTGGAGCAGATCCACAAGAATGAAAATAGTGTGAGCAGAATCTCAAAAATGAATAATATGCATGTATAAAGACAAAGTAAAAAAGAGCATAAAAAAACAAAACACCCGCCAGGTGATGACAAGGTGTTTTGTTTGGGGGATACCGTCATAGTGACGATATAAAAAACCGCAGACATCGCCATGACAGATCTGCGATTTTTATCAAAGTTAGATGGAAAGTTCAAGAATAGCCCACGGCGGGGTGTCTTGCTCAGTTGTTACGGTTTCTTTATCAATATTCTCCATGATTTCCTTCCTTTCTTAGCCTGTATTGTAGCAGGCATGACGGGAAATAAAAAATACCGGATTTACATATATGTCATGCTTTACAGGAACTTCTGCATAGAAATTATATTTGCTATAAAGAAATCGTATGGCAGAGTCAGGATTTTCCTTTTATAATAAAAGAAATCAGTAAAGGGTGCAGATTAAAGGAGACTGTTATGGAGCTTCGGTATGGAAAAGATGTGATGGAGTCGGAAGAGTATCGGTCTTGGGGAGGGGAGTTTCACGGCTCGCCTTGGGATATTTCATGGGCCGACGAGCCTTACCGCGAGAGAAAAATGAAAACGCTGGCACCGGATATATTGGAAGAGCGCCTCCGTCAGGTTTTAGAGTCGGGGACGCCGTCCGGATGCGGGGCAGTGTATATTCATATCCCGTTTTGCCGTCTTGCTTGTACGTATTGCGGATTTTATAAGGAAAAGGCAGATGCGGAAAAGCAGGCACTCTATACAGACAGTTTGGTGAAAGAAATCAGGAGTCTGGCGGATTTTCCGTATGTCCGTAAATCGCAAACCGGGGCCGTATTTTTCGGAGGCGGGACACCCGGTCTGCTTACACCTTCCCAGATTTCCCGTATCATGGAGGCGGTGAAGGATACATTTCATTTGCTTCCTGAGGCAGAGGTGACAATGGAGTCTTCTCTTTCGGATATGACGGAGGAAAAAATGAGAGCCGCCATAGAAAGTGGTATCAACCGGTTCAGTTTCGGCGTCCAGTCTTTTGATACCAGGGTGCGCCGGAGTGTCGGGCGGGGAGACAGTCGTGAGGCGGTGGCGGAAAAGTTAGCGGGATTGGCTAAAGAAAAGGCAGGTATGGTTATCGACCTCATTTACGGTCTGCCCTACCAGACGGAAGAGGTGATGGCCGGAGATATCCGTCGGGCCCTTTCTTTAGGGATTTCCGGACTCGATTTGTATAAGCTCCAGATTCACCCGTCATCTCCGCTGGGAGAACAGTTCAAGGCACAGGGAAAAGTACAGGAAGTGGCACAGTTGCAGTCTTTGTTTCGTATAGCACAGAATGGTCTCACACACGGAAAAGCCGTTCCGATTTCCTGTACCCACTGGAAGATGAAACCGGGGGAACGGAGTTTGTATAATGCGATGGCTGCCGGGGAGAGTGACATTTTTGCTCTCGGTATGGCCTGTGGGGGAAAGCTGGGGGAAATTTCTTTTTTCAAACCGGTGAATGCGGCTATGTACCATGCTGCTGCAGGGAAGCGGTATGTTGCCATGGGCGGTCAAGTTAAAGGACCTTACAGGAAAGAGCGGGGCGTGCTGTCTTCTGCCTGTGACCGCGGTATCTTTGATTTAGATATGATAGGTCATGAAACAGGGACGGACATGCCGGATTTTTTGATGCCGGTTTTTAAATCATGGACCGATTGGGGACTTTTGACACAGCAAGGCTCTGTTTTCTCCATGACCGAAGCCGGACGGTTTTGGTATAAAACGATGATGCGTTTTCTTTTGCGGATGTTTGAAAACGGCTTGTACGGCTTTCCCGGCGAGGAAGAACGGAAACATATTCATTGGCAGGGTATGAAAAATATGAAATAAAAAAGCGGTACCTCTCGGGTATCGCTTCCTGTTTTTGTATTACGGTTCGTCTCGTAAGGCACGTTTCAGTATTTTCCCTGTCGCATTTTTGGGGAGGGCGTCCATGGGAATGAAACGGCGGGGAATTTTGTAAGCCGCTATATTTTTCTGCATGTAGTCCCTGATTTTATCTTCATCAAAGTCATAGCCCTCTTTCATGACCACGTAGGCCCAGACGGATTGGCCGCGGAGCGGATCGGGATGACCGATGACTGCACATTCGCCGACGCCTTCCACTTCGTAAATACAGTCTTCGACTTCGCCGGGATAAATATTTTCCCCGTTCATAATGATGAGGTCTTTGATACGGTCAACGATGTAAATATAACGGTCGTCGTCGAGATAGGCGAGGTCGCCTGTGTGGAGCCAGCCGTCTTCAGTCAGCACTTTTGCTGTTTCCTCCGGCTTTTTCCAGTACCCTTTCATCACATTGTCCCCGCGGACAAGAAGCTCACCTACCGTGCCTGCTACATAGGGCCCTTCCTTTTCGGTCAGGATTTTTACCTCTACACCGGGAAGAGCGGGACCGGACGTCAGATACTTCGGTTTCTTTGTAGGAAGTACGGAAACGACAGGAGAAGCTTCAGTAAGACCGTAACCTTCCTGGATCGGGTGGCCGAAACGTTCAAAGAATGCTTGCGCCACCGGCTGGGGAAGAGAAGCACCGCCGGATACAAAAGTTTCCACCGATGTCATATCCTCCGGCTTGCCGCGGCGGGCGAGCAGATTGTACAAAGGCGGCACCATGATAGCCAGTGTCACCTTATGCTCACGGATGGAGCGGATAATATCCGTCGGATTTTTCGAACGGAGAAGAACGGCTGTCGCATGGAAACGGAGCGCCGCCAAAACGACAACGGTAAGACAGTAACAATGGAACATGGGAAGCACGCAGAGAATCCTTGAATGCTCATCGACCGGAACGAGCTGTACATACTGCTCCACATTGCGAATCTGGTTCTTGTGAGTCAGCATCGCGCCTTTCGGATTTCCTGTCGTTCCTGATGTATACACCAGGGCACAAACATCGTCTTCCGACAATTCGCCGGATACGTCAGGTGCTGCCGGTGCATTTTCCGAAAATGCCTTCTCATTCAGACGGGAAAGCTCGATGAAATCACAAGATACCGTAAGCGGTGTATCGGAAACGAGAAGCTTGGCCCCCGCATCCTTCAGGATATAATCTACTTCCCGGTCCACCAGGGAATTATTGATAGGAACGATAATGGCGCCCAAAGACGTGACGCCCATATACACATACACAAACTCCGCACAATTGGCGGTATACAGACCGACCCGGTCCCCTTTGCGGATACCCAGGGCATACAAAGTATTTCTGTAGCAGTCGACAGCCTTTTCCAGCTCCCCGTAAGTGACCGTTGAAGTGCCGACATAGGCTAAATGCCGGGGATCGGCATTTTTAAACATTTCGTAAATAAGCATAATTCACCTCACTGATATGATATATTATTGTAACAAAAATCACAGGCCTGCACAAATGAGAACCATTCATAAAAAAAGGATAAAAACGGAAATAAGTGATATAATGCAAAGAGAAAAGAAAGGAGAACATCATGCTCAGACAAATGACAGAAGAAGACCAAATCCGTGCCGTTCATCACAAATACGAAATTCCCGAAGATACGGTGAAAACCCTTTTAAAAGAAGGCATCCGTTACCTTGATATCGACAAAGCTGCACTCATCGCCTGCCTCTCCGGGAAAAGCATACAGGAAATACTGGCACTCAGAAAAGAACAACCGTGGGGAAAAATCCTGAAAAACCTGGGACTTACAGGCGAAACTTATGAAGAAAAATACAATGTCCATCGTGCCCGCCGTCTTCACCGCTTTTACGGCGTAGAAGAAAAAAGAGCGAAAAAGGCTTTGGAAGAAGGCTACCCGAACCACTGGATCCGCATGGCCTATCTCTTGGAAACGAAAACGGGAAAACCTATGGAAGAAATCCTAGCGATAAAAACCAAAAGCATGAAATGGAAACCCTGGGCAGAAGAACATCTCGATGTCGCCCCGGAAGACCTGGCAAAATGGATTCTGGAAACAAGAAATCCGAGCCTGAAACCCAAAGCGTGAGCAAAAATATAATAAGAAAATCTTTTAAATGCCGGAGGGATACTTGTATTTCTTTTTTATACAATAGAGCTAAGGAGGGATACCATGATATTTGATGAAACATTATCTTTGCATAACGGAAAAAAGATTCCCAAGCTGGGACTGGGAACCTGGTTTATTAAAGACGGCGAGGCTGCTGAGGCGGTGCGGTCGGCGGTGAAAATCGGGTACCGCCATATCGATACCGCCCAGACGTACAGAAATGAGCGGGGTGTCGGGGAAGGTCTTCTTTCCTGCGGTCTCGGACGGGAGGAAATTTTTGTCACCTCGAAAGTGGCGGCAGAGCATAAAAGCTATGCGGCGGCCAAGGAGTCCATTGACGGAACGCTCGAAAAAATGGGGCTTTCTTATCTGGATTTGATGATTATCCATTCGCCCCAGCCGTGGACGGAAGTGAACCAATCGGAATACCGTTACGAAAAGGAAAACAGGGAAGTCTGGCGGGCTTTGGAGGAGGCGTACGAGAGCGGAAAAGTGAAAGCCATCGGTGTCTCCAATTTCCTGGAGAAGGATTTGGAAAATATTTTGGAAACAGCGCGTATCAAGCCGATGGTGAATCAGATTCTCTGTCATGCGGGAAATACACCGCTCGCACTCATTGATTTCTGCAAGAAACAAGATATTGTCGTGGAAGCATATTCTCCGATTGCCCACGGAGAGGCGCTGAAGAATAAGGTACTTTGCGAAATGGCGGAAAAGTACAAAGTGACGGTGCCGCAGCTCTGTATCCGTTACGACTGGCAGATGGATACGGTGGTTCTTCCGAAGACGACATCGCCTCTGCGGATGAAAGAGAATGCAGAGATTGATTTCACGATTTCAAAAGAGGATATGGACCTTCTGATGCATCTGGAAAAAATGAAGGACTACGGTGAGTTCGGACGTATCCCCATTTACGGCGGAAAGTTGGAAAAGAAATAAAAATAAAGAAAACCCTTATGGCGGTGATTGAGGTCATAAGGGTTTTTGATTTTTTCTGATGAAATTATACTTCCATGATGCGCATGATATTTGTGGCGGCGGATTTTCTTTTTTTCAGATTTCCCGAGAAAATACCGGCGGTGATGACACAGAGGTCATTTTTCTTGATATAGCCTTCTTTCTGTAATTTTCCTATGGATTTCTCAAATATGATGTCTGTCGATTCGTAACGGGGCGCCAAAAGCGGGCGGACACCCCAGAAGAGCATCATCTGGCGGACCGTGATTTCATCGGGCGACAAAGCAAAAATATCTACATCGGGGCGGTACTTCGAGAGGAGAAGAGCCGTGTTTCCTGAAATGGTGGGAGCGATGATCGCCGCCGCTTTGAGTTCGTGGGCCGCCGTGACGGTGGCACGACAGGTGGTATTGGAAATACTGTCGTAAAGGGTCGCTTCCATTTCTCTGTAGCGGAAAAGGTCATATTCATGGAATTGTTCGGTAAATTCGGCAATGGAAACCATCATTTGCAGAGCTTCGACGGGATATTTCCCGCTTGCCGTTTCGCCGGAGAGCATGATGGCATCGGTCCCGTCGTCGATGGCATTGGCCACATCGGTGACTTCGGCCCGGGTCGGGCGGGGATTTCTGATCATCGAGTCAAGCATCTGTGTGGCGGTGATGACAAGCTTTCCCTCATAATTACATTTCTTAATCATGTCTTTCTGGAGACGGGGGAGCATTTTCGGATTCACTTCGACCCCCAAATCTCCGCGGGCAATCATGATACCGTCAGCGGCAACGACGATTTCATGGAAGTTTTTTACCCCTTCTTGGGATTCGATTTTGGCAATGATTTTGATTTTTGAGTTTTTTTCCGAAAGAATCCGGCGGATTTCTTCAATGCAGGAAGCATCGCGGACGAAAGAGGCGGCAATAAAGTCGAAATCATTTTCTATGGCAAAAAGAATATCCTCTTTGTCTTTTTCCGTCAGCGCCGGAAGACGGACGGGAATATCCGGTGTGTTCACGCCTTTTTGCTCACCCAGCTCGCCGCCGCTGATGACTTCGCATAAAATATCACAGCCGTTCACGTCTTTCACGACAAGGTCAATCAATCCGTCATCGATGAGAATATGATGTCCCGGGCGGATATCTTTGAGGATATCGGAGTAGTTGATAAAAACTTTGTCCGCCGCATTTTCCGCATCGGCAGTGAGTACAAGAGAGCCGCCTTTTTGGAGAAGCAGGGGTCGGTGGTCTTTCAGAAGACCGGTCCGTATTTCCGGCCCTTTCGTATCCAGCATGGCGGCGATGGGACGGCCTGCTTCAAGAGCTGCTTTCCGGAGCATGACAAGTTTTTCCTTGTGGCTCTCCCGGGTACCGTGGGAAAAATTGAAACGGGCGACGTCCATCTGGAGAGCCATTTTTTTCATGATTTCATAATCGTCCTGGCGGGGACCGATGGTGCAGATAATTTTAGTTTTTCTCATACAATCTCCTTGAAAAATAAAAATATCCCTGTATGTATCTGTTTACTATATAGTACTACAGGCAAGGGAAATAATACACCGGAAAAGAAACAGCGGTTTTATATGAGCAGAAACGGAAAATAATGAAATGACGCACACAAAAATCGTCCCCGCATGATGGAAAATAAAGGAAAGAACACGAACCGTAAGCCGTTCCCGAACACGGGGAAGGTGTCAACCGACAGGTTGACGGAAGGGGCGAGTGTGAGCAGATATGAAAAACAGTTTCTTACAAAGCAACAGTAAATACTTGCCTGTCATTCTTAAACGAAGTGATGGCAAGTAAACCATTTTTCGAGGAGCGGAGCGACGCTGTAAAAATGAGTGAAACGCCATACCCGACCAACGGCAACGGGAGCGGTAAGAATCCGGGCAAAGGTTGAAAAATTTACATATTCTAACCTGTGTACGCAGACTTGCCCCTATCGCCTCGCAAGGCTCGGCACTTCCCTCCGATTTCGGGGGAAGCGAACGACTAAGGAAAAAAGAATTTATGTTTTTTATATAAGAAAAAGCAAAATAATTAAATGATTCACATTAAAAAGCCGTCCCCGCTTGTCGGGGAAGGTGTCAGCGGAGCTGACAGAAGGGGCGAGTGTGAGCAGATATGAAAAACAGTTTCTTACAAAGCAACAGTAAATACTTGCCTGTCATTCTCGAACGAAGTGATGGCAAGTGAACCATTTTCCGGGGAGCGGAGCGACGCTGTAAAAATGAGTGAAACGCCATACCCGGGCAACGGGAGTGGTGAGAATTTGGTAGAGGTTGCAAGATTTAAATATTCTAACCTGTGTACGCAGACTTGCCCCTATCGCCTCGCGGGCTCGGCACTTCCCTCCGTGTTCGGGGGAAGCTTACATTAAGGAAAAAAGAATTCATAGTTTTTATAAAAATATTAACTGTTAAATGAATACATAAAAGAAAGAATACAAATTGAAAGCTGTCCCCGCTTGTCGGGGAAAGTGTCAGCGGAGCTGACGAAAGGGGCAAGTGTGAGCAGGCCCAAAAAAGTGATTCCGATCTGTGTACATTTACTTTTTTCAGGAATAACTGACACTAAGGAAAAAGAATTTATATTTCCTTTCCCTATTCGTTGTAAAAGTGCACACAAAAAGCCGCCCTTTTGTGAGAGCGGCGTGATTTTTTATGCCATGTCCAGATTTTTCAGAATTTTGTTCAACACACCTTGGAATATTTTCATGTCTGTATCGGAAACACCGGCGTAGAAACGCTGATCCAAGGCAACGGCTTCTTTGTGACTGACTTCTTCCACTTCTCTTGCCCTGTCGGTGAGGAAGAGCCGGTACTTTCTTGCATCTTCAGGAAGACGCTCTTTTCTGATCAGCCCTTTTTTAATCATGGTTTTAATCATGACCGTAATGGTCGGATTTGTCAGATGAAGATGATCCTCCAGCACTTTCTGGGTGACCACTTCTTTTTTATGAGTCGATAAATAAGCAATAATCAGTGCCTGTCTGGCAGTAAGACCGTACTTTTTCATAATGTTCGTTTGCTTCAGAAGCATCCGCTTGTGTGCCCGGCCCAGGTTGTAGGTCAGACCCATCTGGTCGCTTTTTTCAAGGTCCTTCGGGTGTAAATGGATTTGTTTTTTCATGAATATCACCTGGCTGTAAAACGTAAAACATGGAAATTCGCAGTCACCGGCATTATGCACAGAAACAGACCGATCGGCCGATTACCGTCGGTTATCCGCTAAAGACGGCTCTGAAAGAGGAAGCGGCACTTTTTCACTCTGTTTCCTTGATTTTTCCTTAATATCCCAGCGGTCATTCTTATCAATTTCACCGTAGAGAATATGCTCACCGGCGGTAATTTCAAAGGTGATATGCCCGAGGATGTCATGGCGTTGTACGGAAAAATAAGGAGATTTTACGGAATAGGTACCCTTCCATAAAACATTCATATTCCGACGGATTGTGATGGTCATCTGTCCGTCATGATGCTCCATTTCAAAAATGGTCAGTCTTTCGAATCCGTCATTGAAAAATAAAGTGGAAGATTGGGAATACCCCGGTTCTCCATAAGCAGATAAAGAAGAATAATGAAATTCTTCCTCCCGGTTTCCTACAGAAGATGTCATGCCGGCCGTTCTTTCCGGTGTCCCGGCAAGCCCTGTGACAGGCAGACATAAAGCGAGAGCGAGGATCGCTCCCAGCGGTTTAACGAAAAACATGAAACCCCTTTCTGTATTTGAATACGCAAAGAAGAGAGGAAGATATCTCTTTAACTTTTGATTCTACGCACAGGTACAATCAAAGAATTAAGAAACATCTATTCTTCTCGATAACTATTTTATCACTAATCACTGCCAAATGAAAATGGTTAGGAGTGAAAAAAATTTTTATAAAATGGTAAATAATAAATTTAGAATAAAATGAACCTATATTATGATACATGACTACAGGTCAAAATGCAATTCTGCTATACTGGAGGCAGGTAAGGGAGGAGTATATGAAAATCATAGTGAGTGCCTGTCTGCTGGGCAAGCGGTGTAAATATAACGGCGGCGATAATTACCGGCAGGAAGTTGTCGATTTTTGCTGCGGAAAAGAAGTGATTCCCGTCTGTCCGGAAATAGAGGCAGGTATGCCCTGCCCGCGTCCGCCTGTAGAAATTGTCGACGGAAAAGTCACGGACTGTCACGGAAAAGATGTGGACAAAAAATACAGAAAAGGCGTGGAAAAGGTATTGGAAGAAGTCGGGGATACGCCGGTGGCGCTGGCTATACTGAAGTCACGGAGTCCGACCTGCGGCGTGCATGAAATCTATGACGGCACGTTCACGGGACGAAAAGTCAAAGGAAGCGGAATCTTGGCGGAAGCCTTACGAAATAAAGGAATTCCCGTAATTGACGAAGAAGATCCGATATTTAACAAAAAATAAGAGCAACAAAAAAGCAGGGAGCAGAAAAAGGTTCCGTGCTTTTTATTTTATGAGTGAAAACAAAAAAATATTGAAGTAACTCATATAAAAAGCCTTCGGAAGGGGCAAGGGTGAGCAAAACGCTAAAAAAACGATTCTGACCTGTGTACACAAGCATGCCCCTATCGCCTCGCAAGGCTCGGCACTTCCCTCCGCGTTCGGGGGAAGCTGACACTAAGGAAAAAAGAATTTATATTTTTTATTATTTTAAACGCGTTTGACGATATTCTCTGCCAGATTCTTCGCTATACATAACAATCTGTTTTTATATTTAATTTCTTCATGTAAGCTTACCACCGCTCAAGAATGACGGCAGAGGTGAATTGCGTTTCGGTATAACAGTAAATGACTTTTTGCTTAAGAAGAAAAAATACGAAATGAAAGCCGTCCCCGCTTGTCGGGGAAGGTGTCAGCGGAGCTGACAGAAGGGGCAAGTGTGAGCAGAAACGAAAAAATAGTTTCTTACAGAACAGTATAAATACTTGCCTGTCATTCTTGAACGAAGTGAAGAATCTAGGCAAAGGATACAAGATTTAAATACTCTGACCTGTGTACGCAAGCATGCCCCTATCGCCTCGCATAGCTCGGCACTTCCCTCCGAGTTCGGGGGAAGCAACGACTAAGGAAGAAAGAACTATATTTTTTATTATTTAAATACGCTTTTGCCGATAACCTATGCCGGATTCTTCGCTCCCATTCATGCTTTGTTCTTAGGTTTCAGTTCTTTACGTATGCTTGCTACCGCTCAAGAATGACGGCAGGGGTGAAATGCGTTTTCGAGAAGCAGTAAATAACTTTTTGCCGAAAAAGGAAGGTATAAGAAAATGCAAGCCGTCCCCGGACACGGGGAAGGTGGCGGCGTTAGCCGTCGGAAGGGGCAAGTGTGAGCAGAAACAAAAAGTAAGAAAATGGTTCCCTTAAAAAATCCGCACCTCTTTGGTATTTATTTTTATTGGCAACCTTTAGTTGTGAAATACCGGATAAAATAAAAACAAAAAAATGAACCCGCCAACAACCTTATAAAAACAAAAAAATAAATTTTAAACAAAAGAAAAATAAAAGAAAAGTTTTAATAAAATTAGAGAGAATAAAAATAAAGAGAAAAACGTGAAAGAAAGTGGTATAATTTTATAAGAAGAATCAGTAAATAATTGTTAACTAAGAGGAAGTGTATTTAGTCACAATTTTCAGGTGAACGCAAGATTTTATGAAAGGAAGTGCTTGACTACAGACAAGAAAGTACGCAAGAAAAGCATATCGGGAAGTCCCCTGGGAAGTTCATTTTCTATCGGACAGAATAGCCGTTTATAAACTATTTAGAAAAAGTATAGGAGGATATCATGAACAAAATCTACAAACTTGTTTGGAGCAAGGTAAGAAACACCTGGGTGGTGGCTTCTGAAATTGCCAAGGGACACGGGAAGCATGCTTCTGCCACGAGAGAACGGAAACTCCTGAAAACAGCGGTAATTACTGCTATCATGGGTGGGTGCCTTATGACAGGCGGCTTGGCGTCTGCGGAACTGACCCCGGAACAGAAGGTTGTTTATGATGCTGTCATGGCAGAGCTTGAGAAGGGTGGCGGCGTTCATTATTTTTCTGTGAAGTCTAAGGACCAGATGCCCAATTATAATAAAGACGGTGCAAAAGGGGAAACGTCCGTAGCTATAGGACCGGGGTCGACAACGAAATTCCGGAACGGCTTATCGGTCGGTACGAATAATCTAAATGAGGGGTATGAGACTACAGTTGTAGGAAGTCTGAACAAAGCGTACGGATTGGGCCGTGGTTATGAATATGCATCTGGAGCAACGATTGTAGGCACCGGGAATACTATCATGAGTTATAAAGGAACCATAGCTATGGGTTCGGACAATATCGTACATGAAGGTATCGCAATCGGGTCAGGAAACAAGGCTATGGGAGAAAATGCTGTTGCTATGGGTAAATACAGTTCTGCCATGTACACCGACACCATCGGAATCGGTTTCGGTACTCATGGTGAGGCAGATGGTGTCGTTGCTATAGGACGTGCAGCAACAGGAGATGCTTTGGCCGGTGTCGCTATCGGCAGATATGCAGAAGTACATGCAAGTACAGGCGTGGCCCTTGGCGACAGCAGTGTTTCCTCACGTGGAGCAGGTGTTGTCGGATATATGCCGGGAGCCGTAGGACAGACGGCAGAAGAAGTGGCAGCGTACCTGGGGAAAGCGGAAGAATACAAGAGCTGGAAAGAAGACCGGGAAGCTAATCAAGGGGCTTATGATAGAGCCAAAGCATGGCATGCTGCTGTAGACGCGGAGCGGAAGGCACATAACGAAGTCAATCAAGCCCGCATTGCGTATGCCAAAGCTCCGACAGAAGAAAATAAAAAAGCCCTTACAGAGAAACAAGAGGCATGGAAAAAAGCATCGGATGAGCGTCAAAAGACAGATGTGGCAATGAGACCGGACTTTAAAACGATTAATGATTTGAATGCCCGGTACGGACAGATTTTCGGCAAACTTATGTCCACCGAAGGTGCCGTATCCGTCGGCGATGAAAAGACCGGTCGTACCCGCCAGATTATCAATGTAGCGGCAGGGACAAAAGATACGGATGCGGTGAATGTCTACCAGCTGAAAGCCTTGAACACTAAAATGGACAAAGGAGCGATTCATTATTTCTCCGTGAAATCGGACGACAGCGCGCGACCTGCCGGCACTAACTGGAATAACGATGGCGCGACGGGTAACGGTGCCGTAGCCATCGGCGAAAAAGCGATGGCAGCTAAAGGCGGTACCGTATCTATCGGCAGAAATGCACACATTGAAGGCAACGGCGGTAATACGGACGGCGAAGGAAGTGTAGCCATCGGTGACAACTCCTTAATTACTACAAACGGCTTGGATTTGGCGAGTATCGCTATCGGTAAGAATGCGAAAGTATTGAACGGCAGCGGCAAACAAGAACGTGGATTGAGTTTTACACCGGACAATTTTGATAAACCCGGATTTTTCGGTAGAGGAAATACTTTGCCGAAAAATGCGGACAAAGTTCCGGGCGGTATTGCTATCGGTACGAATTCTTATGCCCGTACGGGAAGCATTCAGTTGGGACATCATACCTTTGCCGGATACAAAATGGGCGGTATCGATGTAACGAATGCCAATGAAGAAGCCAATATTGTCGGTATGACCACTGTCGGTACGAATACATACAATAAAGGTGCTCTTGCCAATATGTACGGTGCATATTCTATTATTACCGGCGGTTTTACCGGTGAAGGTGGAGGTAATAGTTTAAATTACGGGCCACAAAACTTCGGTGCCAATGTGGTCGGTTCATTGAACAGTATCCGTTCCAAAGGACATAGCGGTTCATCCGGTATTGCAAACAGTATTGTCGGTGTGGCAAATACGGTAGAAAACGCTAACGGTACTTTGGTGTACGGTGCCGGAAATAAGATTTCCAATTCCGTTACTTCGATTAGCGCTCCCAGCGGTCTTACGACATTGAATACTTGGGAAGATACGGTAACGGCATTACAAAAATCGATTAAAGATTCCAAATCAGGCGGTGCAGTATTGGCTATCGGCGGCGGAAACGTAGCGGATTATGTACGGCATTCGCAGTTGGTCGGCGTGAATAATACCGTGACCGGTACGGAAAATAAAGTCAGCGAATTTAATATGGTAAACGGCTATCAAAATACGGCAACGAATATAACGCATGTAACCATGATCGGTTCGGATAATGAAGTGAAAGACACGACCGGCGCCGTTCTTCTCGGCGATAAGAGAAAACTGACGGGAGCGGACGGAAGCATCGTTCTCGGTTCGGCGGATGAAAGCGCGGAAACGAACGTCAAGGACGCCACCGTCATCGGCCATAACGCCAACACCACCGTCGCAGGCGGCGTAGCTCTCGGCGCGGAGTCCAAAGCGATTACAGATAAAGGAATCTGGGGCGTTGATGTATCCAAAAATGCAGCGATGACTGCGGATGCTTTGTTAGGCGACAAAAAAGCAGAGTATGATGCGGCAAAGACTAAACTTCAAACATTACAGGAAGAGGAGCAAAACCTGGCCAAGCTGGTCGATGAAAGCCAAAAGAACGATCCTTTTAATTGGACTAAAAATAAGGAACTAAAGGAACAGTGGGAAGAAAAGCAGAAAGAAGTGGCAGCGCAGGTTATAGAGGTAAATAACTATGTCAAGACGTGGCAGTCGACAGAAGCGGCTGTTTCCGTAGGAGATACCGATAAGGGAATCACCCGCCAGATCACAGGCGTGGCCGCGGGTACAGAAGACACCGACGCGGTCAACGTAGCGCAACTGAAAGCATTGAGTACCAAAGTGGACAACGGCACGGTGCATTACTACTCCGTAACCAGTGACAAAAAAGCGGCAGGCACGAACTACAATAATGACGGAGCGAAAGCGGCTGACAGTATGGTCATCGGTATCGGCTCGACCTCGGAAGGCATAAACAGTACCGTAATAGGCAATAATAACAAGCTGACAGGGAATAAAAGCATTAAAAGAGCCGGAAAAGTGGTTACCGTAAATAACAGCATCGTGGCGGGCCAAAATTTGGAAGTCGACGGGTATTCCAATACGGTATTTGCTACAGAGGCTATAGATGATATGCGTTTTCAGAGACAAACGAAAGTGGCAGGTGATCATAATACGGTCATCGGTGCAGGAAACCTTGTACGCTATAAAAAGGAAGATGACGGAACCTACACAAAACTCGGGCAGGATTTCAGCAGCAATAAGAATGTGGTTATCGGTAGCCTGCTTACTGTCAGCGGCAGTGACAATGTGGTTCTCGGGCATTCAACGGAGTTTGAATTGGGAGAAGACGAGGAAACGAAACAGATAACGACCGCAGACCAGGTAACGGCCATAGGGACCGGAAATCTTATAAAAAGCAAGGCCCGGGAGGGAGTGGCCATCGGCAACCATCTGGGTATCAACGGACCGCAAACGATTGCCATAGGGTTTGGCTCAGAAGCTAACGCTCAAAGTGCAATAAGTATAGGACAGTCGAACACTGCAGAGGGAAAAAATGCGATAAGTATAGGAAATCAAAGCCATGCCTATGCGAAGAATTCGGTCGCTATAGGAGGACCATCAGTGACAGAAGGACCACCAGCGGAACCAGGAGCATTAGCGACCGTGGAAAACGGAGTGGCTCTCGGGGCGGGGAGCGTGGCAGACAGAAAAGCGGGTATGGCAGGTTATCTGGCGGGCAGTAAGACCACTGCGGAATGGAAATCCACCCTCGGGGCACTGTCTGTGGGCGTGGTGTCCGATGAATGGACAGACACCCGTCAAATCACGGGCGTAGCCGCGGGTACAGAAGATACCGACGCGGTCAACGTAGCCCAGCTGAAAGCGGTAGAAAGCAAAATTACCCAAGTGGGCGCGGAAACGCAAAAACATACCTCTGTCACAGCAGGTAAAAATATTTCCGTCTCCCAAAACAGCACCAATGCAGAAGGCGGTAAAAACTATGAAGTAAGTCTTGCAAAGGATATTGATCTGGGGCAAGACGGAAGTATTAAAGCCGGAAACACAATTATCAATAAAGATGGCGTAACGACAAATACCGTCAAGGCAGGAGATACAACGATCAATAACAAAGGATTAACCATCGAGGGCGGTCCGGTTATCACAAAGAGGAACGTGGATGTAAATAACCAACAGATTCATCACGTAAAAGACGGAACGGCTGATGACGATGCCGCAACGGTAGGACAGGTCAAAGAAAAGATTAAGGAAATAACAACCACCGTGACGGGTTCTTCCGTGACAGGCGGAACGATCGGAGAAGACGGGAAGATTTCGCTTACCAAAGGAGATAAAACAACCGTTGAATTACAGGGGCAGCTGAAAGATATTTCCGCCCGGGCCGGAGACTATGAAATTAAAGATAACAAAGTTACAATCGGACTGGAAGATAACTACAGTAAGAAAGCGGCAGGAAATATTGTTATCAAAGACGTAGCGAAAGCCTCTGACTTGGAACAAGAGACAAAAGAAAGAAAAGATGCGGACAAGGTCATTACAGAGACAATCGGAGCAGCCAATAAGGACGAACTGAAAACTGCATATCAAGATACGACGTACATCAAAAACAGCACAACTCTCGTAGAAGCGGATAAAGCCCTGGATAAAGCCATTGGCAAGAATGCGGGAGATATCAAGAAGAATACAGAAACAATCAATATTTTAGGCAAACAGGTAGGAAATCTGGACACAAGAGTAAACAGAGTCGGCGCAGGAGCTGCTGCACTTGCCGCTCTCCATCCGCTTGATTTCGATCCGGATGATAAATGGGACTTTGCCGCAGGCTACGGCAACTATAAAGGAGCCAATGCAGCTGCTATCGGCGCGTACTACCGCCCGAATGAAGACACCATGTTCAGTGTCGGCGGTTCTTTCGGCGGCGGAGAAAACATGGTGAACGCAGGCGTTTCCGTCAAGCTCGGACAGGGTAACCATGTATCGACATCTAAAGTTGCTATGGCGAAAGATATGCTGGCTATGCAGAAGCGTATGGCTGAAATGGAAGCGCAGATGGCAAAAATGCAAGGTTTCATCGGAGCGTTGACCGGTATGGATACACAAGCCGCCATGTTCCCCGATGTACCGGAAAACCACTGGGCTTATGAATACGTCAAAGGACTTTGTGAAAAAGGAATTATTGAAGGATATCCGGACGGCAACTTTAACGGAAACCGCAGCATGACACGTTACGAATTTGCTGCTATGCTTTACAGAGCACTGGCAAAGGGTGTAAATCTCGATGCCCGCGCAGTCAAAGAATTTGCGCCCGAGCTGGGACGAATCCGTGTAGATGTGATTTCCCAAAATAAAGAGGGACAGCCGGTTATCGAAAGAGTCCGTGTCAATGAAGAAAAGAAAGAAAAATAAAGTTTTATAAAAACGATACAACGGACTACAGAAAGAACCTCAAGGATCAAACCTTGGGGTTTTTCTGTGGGAAAATGACAAACGGGAAGAGTTTTTACAGAGAGGTATTAAATATTCTGACCTGTGTACTCAAGCTTGCCCCTATCGCCTCGCAGGCTCGGCACTTCCCTCCGCGTTCGGGGGAAGCTGACACTAAGGAAAAAAGAATTCATAGTTTTATTATTTAAATACGTTTTTGACGATATCCTCTGCCGGATTCTTACCGCTCCCGTTGGTCGGGGATGGCGTCTCATTGCATTTTCGCGTCGCTCCGCTCCTAAAAATACAATTCGCTTGCCATCGCTCCTAATTACCACCGCTCAAGAATGACGGCAAGGATGAAATGCGTTTTTGAGAAGCAGTAAATAACTTTTTGCCTAAAAATAAGAGTATAAGAAATAAAAGCCGTCCCCGCTTGTCGGGAAGCAAGCGAACCACTTTTCGAGGAGCGGAGCGACGCTGTAAAAGTGTGTGAGACGCTTTGCCTTGGCTAAGGTGTCAGCGGAGCTGACAGAAGGGGCAAGTGTGAGCAGAAACGGATCATATTAAAAAAGCCGCTCCTGCTTGTCTCGTAAAGGCGAGTTGTTGCGGAGCGATTACTGTTTTTCATAATTATCGCACAAAAAAACTTTTCTTTTCTGCCCCGGTGGTGAGGCAGAAGAGAAAAGTTTTTTATTTTGCTGCTCTGTTTTCTCTTGTCCGGCAAAGTCCTCTTTCACAGTTTCTGAGGAACCGGAGAAGATGTTCGATTTCGGGAGCCGAGGGGAATTCTTGTTCCATTTCTTCAATGGCGTCATTTAATTTCAGTCCCGAGCGGAAAATAATACGGTATGCTTTTTTCAGCCATGTTTTGATTTCAGGGGATACGTTATTTCTTGAAAGTCCGACGCTGTTCAGACCGACTACGCGGGCGGGGTTTCCGTCTACGATGACGAAGGGGCAGACGTCTTGTACGATTTTGGACATGCCGCCGACCATGGCGCAGGTTCCTATTTTTACGAATTGGTGAATGCCGCTCATTCCGCCGATGACTGCATGGTCTTCTACGGTAACGTGACCGGCTGCACCTGAAAAGCTCGACATGACGATGTAATCGCCGAAGTTGCAGTTGTGGGCTACATGGGTGTAGGCCTGGAGCATGTTATAAGAACCGATCCGGGTTTCGCAATTTTCTCCGGTGGCTCTGTGAATCGTCACAAATTCACGGAAGTTGTTTCCGTTACCGATGACGACGGTGCTGTATTCGCCTGCAAATTTCAAGTCCTGTGGGTCTTCCCCGATGACTGCGTGCGGATAGACGTGATTGTTCTTTCCCATTCTTACGTTTTTGGCAATAACGGCATGAGCTCCGATTTCCGAGCCTTCACCGATTTCACAGTTGGGACCGATGACCGCATAGGGTCCGATGACTACATTTTTATGAAGTATGGCAGTCGGGTCAACCACGGCGGTTTGATGAATTTCCGGTTCGGCTGACGCAACAATTTTTAATTCCATCTTAAAATCCCCTTTGATAGATAGTTTTTGCTTCCTTTATATATATATATATCGTACAGGTTCCATTGAGTGTGAACAATGAAATTTACGAAATATGAAAAGTTTTTTCGTTTATCCTTTATTTTTCTTCTTCTGATTCAGTTTTTTAACTGTCTTCGTTATTTTTTTCTTCCGTTCCGTCGGCAAGGTAGAAAAGGAAATCGGCGGATGCTTTGAGTACGCCGTCTACAGTCGATTCACAGTGTACTTTTCCCATGCGGCCGACGATATTTTTGATGACCGCTTTGGTGACAAGGACATCGCCGGGGACGACGGGAGAACGGAAACGGACTTTGTCCATGCCTGTAAACATGGGAATAAGTCCTCTGTTTTCTTCAGGATACTGGAGTGCCACACCGCCGACTTGTGCCATGGCTTCGCAAATTAAAGCGCCCGGCATGATGGGACGGCCCGGAAAGTGTCCTTGGAAAAACGGTTCGTTCATGGTGACGCATTTCACGCCGACTGCGTAGTCGAGAGGAACGAGTTCCGTGATTTTGTCGATGAGCAGCATGGGATAGCGGTGCGGCAGTATTTCCATAATTTCTTTGATATTCAGTTCCATAGTATTCTCCTTATTTTCTCAGTGCTTCCAGCTTGGCGGCAAGCATGCCGTTCAGCTTGTGACTTCCCAAAACGGAAATGATATGGGCTTCCAGCGGACCGGCGAGGGAAATATCGCCGATGATGTCGAGAATTTTGTGGCGTACCAGTTCGTCCGGGAATTTCAGTTCGGAAAGGCATTCCGTTTCGGAGTAAACAACTGCATTTTCCAGTGTTCCGCCTTTGCCGAGGCCCATTTTCCGGAGGGCATCCAGTTCCCAGGTGAATCCGATGGTCCGGGCAGGTGCGATTTCTTTAAGGTAGCTGTCCCGGTCGATGAGAATATCCCGCATCTGTGTGCCGAGGAGCGGGTGGGAATTGATGGACGTGAAGGTGATACGGAGTCCCTTGTAAGGGAGAGCACAGATAAATTTCCCGTCTTCGTAAACGGAAAGACTTTTTTCAAGAGTGAGGACATCGGTCATTTCTTCCTGCTCCACTGTTCCCGCATCGAGAATCATCCGGGAAAATGTGAGGGCACCGCCGTCAGCCACGGGGGGCTCGGGGGAATCCATTTCCAGATAGCAGTTGTCGATGTGAAAGGCATAGAGGGCAGAGAGAAGATGTTCCACCGTAAATACTTTGGCAGGTCCCTGCTCGAGCGTGGTCGCACGGAGTGTATTGGTAATGTATGTACTTTTGGCAGGTACTCCGGGCGTACCGGGCAGATCGGTCCGGCGGAAGATAATGCCCGTTCCTGCCGGGGCGGGCCGCATGGTGAGCGTTACGGGCTCGCCGGAATGAAGACCGTTCCCTTGGAAAGAAACGGCTTTCCCGATGGTATATTGATGTCTTTTCAAAATGATTCCCTTTCAGACATGAAATCAAAAATGCAATTTATATTTTTTAAAATAAAAATATTTATTTAAGCTAATAATTAATTATACTGCTTTTTTTATAGAAGTACAAACATATATGAAAAAAGGCTTGGAAACTTGAAATGTGCGGTGAATCCTAAACGATTTTTAAAAAAATGACAGTGAAAAAAGAAAGGGGAAAATACCGCATATGTTTCGGAGAATGATATACTAATATAAAAACGGGAGAAGGTGGAGCATGGCAACAAGCAGGGAAGAGAAAGAAAAAAAGCTGGCGGTTCTGCTGGAAAAATGCATGCCCCTGGCGGTCGCTTTTTCCGGCGGTGTTGACTCTACTTATTTGCTCCATGAGGCGGCTAAGGCGGGAAAAGGGAAGGTGACGGCGCTCATCATGAAGACTCCGTCCGTTCCGGAAAGAGAACTTGATGAGGCTGTGGCATTTTGCAAAAGCCGGGGAATTTCTTTTTTCGTTCTTCCGGCGGATCCTTTTTCGGTTGCAGGGTTCAGGGAAAACGGACGGGACCGCTGTTACATCTGTAAGCATTTTCTGTTTTCCGCGCTCCTTGAGAAGGCAAAGGAGGAGGGGATTCCCTTTGTGGCAGACGGCACGAATGCAGACGACACGAAAGAATTCCGTCCCGGGCTGAGAGCCTTGAAGGAACTGGACATACGGAGTCCTTTGGCCGAGGCGGGGCTGACGAAAAAGGAAATCCGCGAACTTTCGGAAAAAGAGGAACTTCCTACATGGAATAAGCCGTCGTTTTCCTGTCTTGCCACCCGTTTTCCGTACGGAGAAGAATTGACCGTTGAAAAATTAAGAAGAACGGAAGCGGCAGAAAATCTGCTGGCAGAACTCGGATTTACGCAAAGGCGTGTCCGCGTTCACGGGAATCTGGCAAGAATCGAAGTTCTTCCGGCGGAAATTCCGCTTTTACTGGAACGGCGGGACATGATTTCCTCCCGTCTTGAGGAATTGGGATTTCTTTATACCACCGTGGATTTGAAAGGGTTCCGCTCTGGGTCTATGGATACGGCGGCAGTTACAAAAAATACGGAAGCAGAGGATATAAAGCATGAAGACGAGAGAAATACTTGAAAATTTGCAGAACGGTAAAATTTCACTTGCCGTGGCGGAGGCGGCGGTAAAAGAATGTATCCGTACCGCCGGCTACGAGGAAATGGGATATGCGAAGCTCGATACGTCGAGAAAAGAGCGGAGCGGATTTGCCGAGGTGATTTATTGCCAGGGAAAGCCCGATCGGTTTATTACCGGTATTTTCAAAAAAATGCTGGACAGTGAAGGCGAGGTTTTCGGGACACGGGCATCGCCTCACCAGTATGAGCTGGTCCGGCAGGAAATTCCCGATATTTCTTATGATCCCCTTTCCCGTGTGCTGAAGTTAGAGAAAAAAGGAAAAGTCCGCAAGGGTCTTGTAGCTGTTTGTACAGGCGGCACTTCCGATATTCCCGTGGCGGAAGAGGCGGCACAGACGGCAGAATATTTCGGCACGAAGGTGGAACGTCTTTATGATATGGGAGTCAGCGGTATCCACCGTCTTTTGTCGAAAGAGGACATTATCAGAAAAGCCAATTGTGTCATTGCCGTGGCGGGCATGGAAGGCGCACTTGCTTCCGTCATCGGCGGGCTTGTGAAAAATCCCGTCATTGCCGTTCCCACTTCGGTAGGTTACGGAGCAAGCTTTCACGGACTTTCCGCCTTGCTGACGATGATTAATTCCTGTGCCAATGGGATTGTAACGGTAAATATAGATAACGGATTCGGAGCAGGCTATGTGGCGACACAAATTAACCGCCTTGCAGAAAGAGGAAACAGCGATGAGTAAAAAATTGTATCTTGATTGTACGTCCGGTATCAGCGGAGATATGTTTGTAGCGGCCATGATTGATCTCGGAGCGGATTTGGAAGCACTGGAAAGAGCTTTGCAATCTGTTTCTGACGACGGTTTTCACACCGAGGTCCGGCGGGTGAAGAAATCGGGGATAGACTGCTGCGATTTTAATGTGGTCCTCGATGCTTTTCATGAAAATCATGACCATGATATGGAGTATCTGTACGGTCATGATGACAGCCATTGTCATGGAGAGGAACATGACCACTGCCACTGTCATGGAGAAGAACACGACCATTGCCATTGCGATGGAGAGGAACATGACAATTGCCACTGTCATGAAGAGGAACACGAACACAGCCACAGAGGGCTTGCGGAAATCAGGGAAATTATTGCTGCCTGTGACATGACGGAAACGGCAAAAGATATTGCTTATGACATTTTTGATGTGATTGCCGCGGCAGAGTCGGCGGCACACAACCTTCCGCCTGAGGAAGTGCATTTCCACGAAGTGGGTGCCTTGGATTCGATTGTAGACGTTATTTCCGCGGCGGTTACGTTTGACAGTCTGGGGATACGGGACGTCATTATCCCGAAATTATATGAAGGAACGGGTATGGTGCGGTGTCAGCACGGACTGATGCCGGTTCCTGTGCCGGCGGTGGCAAATATTGTTTCCGCTTTTTCGTTCCCCTTGGAAATTACAGAAGCAAAAGGGGAGTATGTGACGCCCACGGGAGCGGCGATAGCGGCCGTGCTTTGTACGGATCACAGCCTGCCCAAAGCTTTTACAATTACACAGACGGGCATGGGTGCAGGAAAGAGAGCCTATACGGACCGTCCGGGCATTTTGCGGGCCATGATGATTGAAACGGAAGAAGAGGGCGGAAAAGAAGAAATCATAAAGCTTGAAACGGACATCGATGACTGTTCCGGTGAAGTTCTCGGCTATACGATGAAGAAACTTCTGAAAGCAGGAGCAAAAGACGTTCACTATACACCGGTTTTTATGAAAAAGAACCGTCCCGGCTGGGAACTTACGGTGATTGCCGCAAAAGACGATGTGGAAGAATTGGAGCAGATTATTTTCGGAGAAACCACAACCATCGGTATCCGGGAAATGAAAGTGGAAAGAACTTGTCTTCCCAGAGAGGAAAAAGAAGTGGTGACACCTTACGGAACCGCTTCCGCGAAAGGGGTGGAAGTGAAGGGGCGGATGAAGTGGTATCCCGAGTACAAAACGGTGAAAAAGCTGGCCAAAAAGCATAAGGTTTCTTTTGCGGAGGTGTTTGATGCCGTAAAGAGAGCGGCAGAAAAAAGAAAATAAAGACGTAAAAAAAACAGCGGTTTGTCACGGACCGCTGTTTTAGTTTGCTTATTTCCTGATTTTTTTGTAAAGAATGGTGAGAATGAGAAGGGCTGCCGAGACGAGTGCGGTGACACCGCCGGGAGCGGCGCCGATTTCATAAGACAGAAAGAATCCGCCCAAGATACCGGTGAAGCTGTAGGCAAGCGAGGCCAAAAGGGTGACACGGAATCCTTTGGAGAGCCGGAGCGCCGAGGCAACGGGAAGCGTAATCATCGAGGAAATGACGAGGATACCGACAGAGCGTATCGATACGGCGATAGCGGCGGCTACGAGGAAAGCAAAAAGGTAATTGATAATCCGCACGGGGACTTTCGCGATTTTTGCAGCATCTTCATCATAGGCGATATACATGAGCTGGTGATAAAAGACAAAAAGAGAAACTGCCGACGTGATGGTGAGAAAACCTGTGACTGCCATATCGGCAGGACTTACGGTGAGGATACTTCCGAAGAGGTAGGCATCCGCATTGGCATGGAGTTTTCCCGAAGAAATGAGCGTTAAGGCAATGCCGACAGATACGGAAAGAACGATAGACAAAATAAGATCCGTATATTTCCTGAAATATTGGCGGAGAAATTCGATGGCCACGCCGGCAACGGCGGTAAAAAGAAAAGAAGACAGTACGGGATTCGAACGGAAAAGAAGTCCCAGTGTGACGCCTGCCAGAGAAGCATGGGCAAGCGTGTCGCCGATCATGGAGTACCGGCGGAGAACGAGAAACAGACCGATACAGGGACAGAGAACGGCGATACAAAGGGAAATAAGGAGGGCGTTTTGCATGAAATCATAAGCCAGCATGATACCCCTCCTTTGTAATAAATTCACGGATATATTCATCAGGATGACAGAGGTGGCCGCTTCCGTCGGTGACATGATAAAGCATGGAAGAATGGCGTACTGCCGCTTCCAGATTATGCTCCACCGCAAGGATGGTGATGTGCTTTTCCTTATTCAGATAAGCGAGGCGGTTATAAATTTCCAACTGGCTTTCTCTGTCGACGCCTGTGGACGGCTCGTCAAGGATAAGCAAATCCGGATCGCCCATCAAGGCCCGGGCAATCAAAACTTTCTGGTGCTGTCCGCCCGACAAATGGCCCATCAGTACATTTTCAAAGTCTTCCATACCGGTGAGGGCAAGAATGCGGGGAACAGACACATTTTTCAAATGAAGAAGTTTTCCGTAGGACCGTATCACTTCTTTGACGGTGATGGGGAAATCCCGGTCTTCCCGGGCGGCTTGCGGGACGTATCCCGTCCGGCATGCCCGGTTTTCCAGTATGCCCGACGACGGTTTGATAAAGCCGAGAATCAATTTCAGGAGCGTGCTTTTTCCGCTTCCGTTACTTCCCACAATGGAAATATAATCGCCGTCCTTGACGTCCAAAGACAGATTTTCCAGCAGATAAGGAGCTTCTCCCGTATAAGAAAAAGAAATATTGTCGATATGAATCATGAAATTTCCTTTCGCTATGGATAAAACAGTCAATACTATTTTTATATTACATGGACTGTCAACTTGACAAACATGATACTATGAAAACGTGATAATAATAATGTTATTACAATTTAATGCTTATTTAATTGTGAAAGGGGAACATCGAATGAATGCTCTTAAGAAATGTGCTTGTGTGTTAGGTGCGGCGGCGCTCTTGTTTACTGCCGGCTGTGGCGGCGAAAAGAAAGCGCCTGCCCAGGGGGAAACGAAAATTCCCGTGACCGTTTCTTTTAATGCCATGAAAGAACTGACCGAAACTATCGGCGGTGACAAAGTGGCGGTAAAAGTCATGGTACCGGAAGGAACGGAACCGCATGAATTTGATCCGAAAGCGGAAGATTTGGTTCACATGAAAGAATCGAAAGTTTTTGTTTATAACGGTCTCGGTATGGAAAAATGGGCGGAAAAAGCAGTCAAAGCGGCAGGCTCGGACAAGCTGGTCGTTGTAGAAGCGGCAGCCAAAGTAAAACCTATCGAAATTACCGATGAAGAAGAAAGAGAAGAACATGGCGACCACGATCCCCATGCATGGCTCGGACTGACCACGGCGGTACAGGAAGCGGAAATGATTCGTGACGGACTCATTCAGGCTTCTCCTGAAAACAAAGACTATTTCAACAAAAATTTTGAAACTTTTGCTAAAGAAATGAAAGCATTGCAGGAAAAATACAAAGCTGCTTTTGACAAAGCGGAAAGAAAAGAATTTGTCACCGGCCACGCGGCTTTCGGCTATCTCTGCCGTGACATGGGACTGTCCCAGGAAAGCGTAGAAGATGTTTTTGCTTCCGGAGAACCGTCGGCGAAAAAAATGAAAGAACTCATTGATTTCTGCAAAGAACACAAGGTCAAGACCATTTTCACGGAAGACATGGTCAGCCCTGCCTTGAGCGAAACGCTGGCCCGTGAAGCGGGAGCTTCCACAGAAGTCATCGATACCATGGAAGGGGAAAGCGAAAAACCGGACATGACTTTCCTCAAACGTATGGAAGAAAACCTGAAAAAGATAGAAGCAAGTTTGAAATAATGTGACAAGAAATGCGCAGTCCCGGAAAGGCTGCGTATTTTTTTATGGAAATTTTGAAAATAAATAGACCTTTTGACTTTTGAAAATTTCAAAACACGCATAAAATATGATTTTTTAAAGTGTAAAATAAAAATAAATAAAATTATTAGCACTCTATTGACATGAGTGCTAAGTATGATATAATACAGATACAGGAAAAAGAAATCCGCCGGGATTTCCGATCCGGTGAGTTATTTATAAGAAAAGAGGTTTTTACTATGCGTGGTTTATTACCTTTTAACGGATTTTTCGGAGACAATGTATTTGATGATTTCTTCAATGATGTACCGGTTTTGTACAATGATCAGGTAACAGTTCCGAAAGTAGATATTGAAGAAAAGAAAGATTCTTATGAAATTACCTGCGATATGCCGGGGTTCAACAAAGATCAGATTCATGTATCCTATGAAAACGGGGTTCTCTCCCTGTCGGCTAAAAAAGAAGCAGAAACGGTTACCAAGGAAGATGATCGTCACTTCATCCGCCGTGAACGGAGCAGCTCTACTTTCAGACGTCAGTTTGCCGTCAAAGGAATCAAAGAAGATGCTATCAAAGCAGCATTGAATGACGGCGTTCTCACGGTAACGCTTCCGAAAATGAAGGAAGAAATCCAAAAAGCACCTCATCGTATAGAAATCGAATAAGGTGCCGGCCTGCAAAGCAGGTAAAACAATCAAATACCCGTTCAAAAATCCCTCTCCTCTGTTTTTGCGGGTTTATAAGAGAAAAGTCTGTTGAAAAGCAGGCTTTTTTCTTTTGTTTATTTAATTGTAAACCAAAGAAACAAGAATAATTGACAGAAGGTATTGTTTATTTTATACTGAGAAACAAGATAACAATAATATAGGAAGTCAAAAGGGAAAAGGGGAGTTTTATTATGGAAAGTTCTTGCCAAGAAGTGATTTCTTTAGCGGAAAAAGTGTTAAACGGCGGAGAAATTACAGAAGAAGAAGCAAAAAGACTGATTCGTACCAAAGATGAGGACACCATGCTTCTTTTGGCGATGGCTGATAAAATCCGCCAGAAATACGGCGGAAATGCCGTCGATTTCTGTGCCATTATCAATGCGAGAAGCGGCCACTGCCAGGAAGACTGCAAATTCTGTGCCCAGTCGGGTCATTATAAAACAGGCTCGAAAGTGTATCGTCTTCTTCCGGAAGATCAGGTTGTGGAAGCGGCAAAAAAAGCAAAAGCCGCAGGAGCTGTCCGTTTTTCGCTCGTCACCAGCGGACGTAACCAGGACAATCCCAATGAATTTGAAGAAATTATTTCTATCGTTAAACGAATCCGCAAAGAAGTGGGAATCGAAGTGTGCTGTTCTTTAGGACTCATTTCCCAGGAACAGGCAGTCCGTCTGAAAGAGGCGGGCATTACAAGAATTCATTGTAATATCGAAACGTCGCCGTCGTATTTCCCTGAAATTTGCACCACCCATACGATGGAAGATAAAGAAGATATTATCAGGACGGCACAAAAAGCAGGCATCCGTGTCTGCTCCGGCGGTATCATCGGTCTGGGCGAAACGTTGGACCAGCGTGTAGAAATGGCATTCAAGCTGAAAGCCCTTCATATTGATTCCATTCCTTTAAATATTTTAAATCCTGTGGAAGGAACGCCGTTCTTTACAAACAAGCGGCTTCCGCCTCTGGAAGTGCTGCGCACCTTTGCGATGTTCCGCTTTGTTCTTCCGAAGGCGCTGATTCGTACCGCCGGCGGCAGGGAAGTGAACCTGAGAAGTCTGCAGGCACTTGCTCTTACGGGCGGTCTTAACGGCATCATGGTGGGCGGCTACCTTACGACAGGCGGACGGGATCCGAGAGAAGATTTGCGTATGACTGCCGATTTGGGAAGAAGCCGTACGGCCCCCTGTTTATAAAAATGAAATAAAAAAAGCTCCCGGGGGCGGAAACTTGCCGCGGGGGCTTTTTATTTTGTTCATTTACGGTATGACGGAGATTATAAATCAAAACCGTCCGTTTCATCCCCCGGTTTGGCAAGATGACGGGCGATTTCATCATAGTGGTCTTTCATATGATAAATAATGAGATTTAAAGTCGTCCGTATGACTTCCGGTTCAAAGTGATCGGGCCTTGTGGTGATGCAGACATCAAGGAAAGCATTGTTATCGTCTTCCACAAGGTATTTGAAAACAGACTGGGTCACGTTCAGCCGGCGGATAAATTCGAGAAACTTTTCTCTTTCAGGGCCTGTCGGAGCGAGTCCCAAATGGACACGGAGAAGGGAGTACATGCTGTTGTTCGTAAGCACTGCCGCCACAAGACGGTGATTGTCGCCTGCGGGAAGAGCGGTAATGAAAGCGACAGTATCCATTCCGTCATGTACATCACGGCGCTTGAAATAACTTAACTCATTCGTTTTCATATACGCTTCGAAAATACCGGCTTTTTCGTTTTTGCCGGGCTTAAATTCCGGATTGGCCATACATCCTCCTTATAAGGAACACAATTTCTTTTCCTTTTATTATAACAGGATTGGAAATAATGAGGGAGACGGAACGGGAAAATAAAGAACGGGATACTCTGTTTCAGGGATACCGCAACGGAAGGAAAAAAGAACAGAGGTCCTCTTTATGAATAAAAACTTTAAATATGGTATAATATTTAATAAGAAAAGTAAAATTTGTCTGCCTCATCATTTCTTTTATGGTTCCCGTTTCTCTGATTTTTTTTGCGGAACCTTTTATTTTCTTTCTTTTCCCGCCCACGGAAACCGGCGGGGTTGTCAAATTTCCGGCAGACATATAAAAAAAGGAGGATGTATGGCGGAGATTGAGAAGTTTCGCGGTGCCCTGATCGGCGGCGCCTGCGGCGATGCGTTGGGGTATCCTCTTCAAGGACTCTCCGTCTCCCGCATCGAGCATAAGTACGGTCCTTTCGGTTTGCGCACGTTGGTGCGGAGCAGTAAGTTCGGAAATGAGGCGCCTGTTACGGGAAATACCCAGCTAGCACTGGCGACGATTGACGGACTTTTATGGGCGGACGCAAAGAAAATGGAAGAAACCGACGGCATTTACCGTGGCTATATGCGCTGGTTTTACAGCCAGACCGGGGTAGAACCGCGGCGGGGCCAAAAGAGCTGGATGAGACGCCAGCCCCATGAGCGGGAGATTTGTCTGATCCGTGAAAAATTTATGCACTTCCGGAGAAATCCCGAAGAAGGTCTTTTGAATGCCTTTGCCGGCGATGCTATCGGAACGACAAAGAATAAAGTCAATGACAGTAAGGGGAGCGGTGTACTTCAAAGAGCGGTGCCTGTGGGACTTCTCTATGAAGGAGAAAGCAAAACGGCTTTTGAAACGGCTGTGAAAATCGCCGCTTATTCCCATTCGAATCCTGTGGCGTATTACAGTGCAGGCGCACTGGCCGCATTGATTTCCTGCCTTGCCAAGGGCATGACACTGCCCAAATCACTCGAACGGGTACACAGTCTGCTCAACAAAGTCCATAAGGCGGACAGTATCACGACCCTTCTTTCCGCGGCGGAACAGCAGGCCCATGACCACCCGGCAGGAAAAGAGGAGCCGTGGGCGCATATCGACAGCATTCACTCGCTCGGTAGCGGCGATCAGGCCGATGAAGCACTTGCGATTGCCGTCTATGCCTGTCTTGCCGTAGACGACCCGCTCGATTCGGTCGTTGTTGCGGCAAATCATGACGGAAACAGTCCCGTTACCGCCTCTTTGACGGGCGCGATACAGGGCGTCCGTTTCGGCGAAGTTTTTGTGCCTTCCTATTGGAAAGACTTGGTGGAAGGAAAAGAAACCGTTCTCGGTCTTGCCGATAAATTATTCCACCTCCGGCAGAAAAAACTGCGGAGAAGAGAAGAGACCAAAAAAGCAGAAATAAAAGAAGATGTAAAAAAAGAAAAAACCGGGAAAAAAGAAACGGAAAAACCGGCAACCGGGAAAACGGCAACAAAAAAACCGGGAGCTAAAAAAGCAAAGACCGGAAAAGAATAAATACGGATAAAAAAGAATTGCCTCACGGCGGTTCTTTTTTTATGGAAATTTGCAGAAAAGGAAAATAAAAATTCCTGTTCCGGGAATGAAAACTGATATAATGAATAAAATCGGAAAAAGAAAGGAGAAAAAATGGCTGCCACGGAGTTATTGAAAAAATATTTCGGCTACGATACGTTCCGTCCCGTCCAAAAAGAAATCATCGATACGATTTCGGCAGGAAACGATGTGCTTGCCATCATGCCGACAGGCGCGGGGAAATCGGTTTGTTTCCAGATTCCCGCCCTTCTTTTTCCCTACGGCACGGTTATTATTTCTCCTTTGATTTCTTTAATGAAAGATCAGGTGGAAGCCCTTTCCGCACAGGGAATTCCCGCCTCATATGTGAATTCCACCGTTCCTTTTGCAGAGTCCATCGAACGGCTCCGCGACTTATACAGGGGAAAGCTGAAACTTTTGTATATGGCGCCGGAAAAGCTGGAACCGTCTTATTTCACCGATTGCCTTTCCCAAGTGCCGCTTTCCATGGTGGTCATCGACGAGGCGCATTGTGTGTCCCAGTGGGGTCATGATTTCCGTCCCAGTTACGGAAAAATCAAAACATTTGTTGATTCGCTCCCGGAAAAACCGGTGGTGACGGCTTTCACGGCTACGGCGACGACCCTTGTCGAAGAAGATATGAAACGGAGTCTCGGACTCAAGGACGCCGTGATTTTCCGGACCGGTCTTGACCGACCGAATTTATCATTCCGCGTGATTTCCGGAGTGAACAGAAAAGATTTTATCGGGAAATACGTAAAAAACCATAAAAAAGAGAGCGGGATTATTTATTGTGCGACCCGCAAAGCGGCTGATGAAATTCACGGTTGGCTTGAAGAAAACCGTATCCCTTCAGGACGGTACCATGCAGGGATGGACGATGAAGAAAGACGGAAAGCGCAGGAAGATTTTTCCTTTGACCGTAGCCGCGTCATGGTGGCAACGAACGCTTTCGGTATGGGAATCGACAAGAGCAATGTCCGCTATGTCATTCATTACCAGATGCCGAAAAGTATGGAAGCCTACTATCAGGAAGCGGGAAGAGCGGGCAGGGACGGCGCGGCGGCAGAATGTATCCTTCTTTACAGCGGGCAGGATACGAGAATCCAGGAGTACCTGATCGATACGGGAAACCAGCCGGAGGAACAGCGGATACGGGACTACGAACGTCTCCAAAAAATGACTGACTACTGCCTCACCACGGACTGCCTCAGGAATTACATTCTCCGCTATTTCGGAGAGGCGGAAGAAAATCCGTGCGGCCATTGCGGAAATTGTGAAAACGCTGTCGCCAAAGCAGATATTACAGACGTAGCGGTTCTTGTATTCAAAACCGTCCGTTCCATGAATGAAGGATTCGGAGCCGCCCTTGTGGCAGACGTCTTGAAAGGCAGCCGTTCCAAAGCGGTGCTTACCCGCCGTCTTGAAAACATACCGACTTACGGGCGCCTTTCCTTCGAACCGGCACGGCATATACGGGGACTTCTTAACGCCCTTACGGCAGACGGATATTTAAAACGGGAGGGAGAATTCCACCTGCTCGGACTGACGGAAAAAAGCAGGGACATTCTCGAAAACGGCGGAAATGTATACGGCCTTGCCTTCGGAGCGGAAGAAATCATTGCCGATGCGGCGGCAGAAAAGAAGAGTGCGTTCTCTGCGGAAGAAACGGGACTCTTCGACCGTCTCCGCGACCTCAGGACGGCAACGGCAAAAGAAGAACATGTACCGCCTTTCGTTGTATTCTCCGATGCCACACTGGAAGATATGGTGCGCCGTTTTCCGACAACGGAAAAAGAAATGGCAAAGGTTCACGGTATCGGTGCATTTAAGCTGAAAAAATACGGAAAACGCTTCCTTTCCCTGCTCCGGGACTATGAACAAGAAAAAGGAAAAGGAAAAGAAAATCAATGTTCCTCTCCCGATAAAGAGTTGGAAAGAAAAACGGTTTTTATGAAATTGTCGGCTCTCCGGCTTGCCCTGTCAAAAAAAGAAAAGAAAGCGCCTTTCCAGATATTTTCCGATAAAATTTTAAAAGAAATCGTTGAAAAAGAACCGCAAAGTGAAGAAGAACTCCGTCTGATTAAAGGAATCGGCCCGAAAAAAGCGGAGCAATACGGTACGCTCTTTCTTGAAGAACTGAACCGGGCAAAAAAAGACATGGCCCTGTATTACAAACAAGGCAGAAAAGAAATATTGGTTTACACGGGGGGAAAATATGAAATCTGAATTATATATAAATAAAGCCTTTATGCAGTTAAAAAAGGGTGATATAGATGGTGCTGTTTGTAGCATGAAAAAGGTTATTGAAACGAATGACGATATTGTATCGCTTGTTCAAGCACATTGCCTTTTAGCGGAGTACTATTTTATCCATCAAAATTATGCTTGTTCAAAGGAACATATAGATTGGATTATGGAGCGGCAAGATGAATTAGAAAATGAATATGACGATTTATTAAATGATGAAATTATAAACACAAATGTTTTGGCAGAACTTATTGATAAATATTTACTGGCATAATATATTGACTAACAAATCCCAGTTTTAAGAGGAGTGAATAAAATTGAATTTTTAAGATCGCATTTTGAGTATGTGCTAATAGCCGGAGGGCTTTTGTTCTTGATAGGGGCAATTTTAGACTGGAAATGGGTTTATAGAGCAACAGGTGGTGATAAGGCTCGCTATGCTTTTATTTTTGAAGTGTGGGGAGAAAAAGGATATAGAGTTTTTATTGGAATCTGTGGACTGGGATTAGCTATTTGTGGTCTTGTGTTTTTGGTGCTGAGATAGAAAGATAAGGTTAATGAGTATGGAATTAAAAAGAAATAGAAAAACCAATATACCCTATAGTTTACATGATAGCCGTATTATAAATATCGAGAATAAAAAAAGGTTGTTAAGATTAAAGCTGAATAAGATATTTCAATACACAGAAGAAGGGGAGCTTATTTATTCGGGTGAGATTGATTTTACAGAATGCGATATTGACGATTGCAATATACTTATTTTTGATAAAATAGTGTATGAAGGCAGTTTTGCAGGAAAGGCTATGACTTTAACCGATTATATGAAACAGTATTCAAATGCTGAATTTGAAATTTTGACTGAAGGATATAGCGAATATTCTACGATATATTCAGGGTGGATTCGGCAGGAAGGCAAAGAGCCAGTAAGTGGAATTCTTAACATATATAATACAGGAGAAATAATATATAGACTTGACACATAAATCCCGGTGTTTAGTATTATCATATATGAATTTTCAGGAGAATGAATTATGAATAAAGAAGATAAGAAAAAACTTATGGATGAATATAAAATGATGCAGGAAAAAGAATTTGAATCTAGTTTACCAATGGAAAGAAAACTATTTTATGAGTTATTTGATTTTCTGAATGATAAATCGGAAACCACAGAGTGCAAGCATGATTTTTCTTTAACCAAAGAGTTTTTAAAAGATAAAAACATAGATGCTAAAATAGTATTATCCTTTTTAGAAGAAAATGGAGCTGGTTGCGACTGTGAAGTAATCTTTAATGTGGAAGAAAAATTTGAAGAATAAACCTACAGAATGTTTTAGATTATATATTAATAAATAATTTAAAGTAGGCATCTTCAAATCCCAGTTTGTTAAACTGAATAACATTGAATTTGAAGAAGCTGTCCGAGGAAGAAAAGACGTGGCTGAAAAAGATTGCACAGAAGTCGGATTTACTGAAAAATCCCAATCCACAGCGGGGGAGGAAGTAAGGGAACTAAGAGACTAACATGAGGGAAAATGCTTATGGATAAGAAAAGTAAAAAAATTCTGATGCACTATATGGATGATACGAAGCGAAAACTGTTATCATTTGAAGAAATTGCGTATGCAAAAGAACATGGAGCCATTTTAGAGGATTTATCTATTTCGCATGAAGAAGCTATATGCATTTTGACACAAAGTCTTAAATGTATTTCTCTTAGTGATGCTGCCAACTCTTTTTTATATAGCTTATCTACTCGTGATATGGAGTATCGGTATATTTTGGCATCGTATGTATATGCTGTAAGCTGGTTGATGTTTGATGGAGGTAGAACAGACAAAGTTCCATCTCGGCTGGATAGAACATTTTATAATTGGGTTAAGTATCAAGGCGGCGGAATTTGGGGTGGGATTGGAAAACCCATTTTTTATCTCAATGAATTTGCTCATATGGATAAACAAACACCTACAAGTACTGACAAGAATATTTTGAAAGAAATAATATCAATATCATCTGCAATGAGCGACCACGCCACTGGCATTATGCTATGTAAAAAAATTCAGGAAAGCAAACTATTACCCTGCAATAAAGGTGAGATTATCGGAATCCTTGAAACACTTGCTATTTGTGGGATTTTGGAAACACCAGAGCATAAAGGATATATACATTCCTTTACCCCACCATTGATGAGAGATACCGGAGATTTAAGACAAAGCCTATCCTATCCGCTCAACTGGTGGCGTGGAGAAAATAAAGTAAATTATGATAACTGCTACAAAATTTTTAACATTGATTTTTTCCATTTATCAGCCAGATAGCAAAGCCAGCCGAGCCAGTCAACGACAATCTGAAAAATCCAAACCCACAGCGGGGGCGGAAGTAAAGAACAATACAGTAAAATATAGAGGAAAAATAAATGGGAATGATTGCAAATTATCAGTCAACTACTGACATTGAATTAGAAAAATTTATGTGTCTTGATGATGTGGAAGAAGCACAGGAAAATGAGAACTTAGAAATTTGTGATATAGATAAAATGTGGGACGCACTTCATTTTTTGTTGACAGGAAAATCTGCCAACGAACCGATTGAAGATAATTTAATCAGCGAAGCGATTGTAGGACAGTTTAATATTTCCGGGGAAGAAATCGAAGAATTTATATCTGGAACGAAAACTGATAGAGTGAAAGAAATTGCAAAAGCGTTGCAAGAGCTTGATTTTGAAACATATATTGATAAATTTGATATGAGTGCGTTTCGCCAAAACGATATTTACCCTGATATTTGGGAATACGAAGATGAAGCAGATGAAATTAAAGATGATTTAAGAACCTCATTTGAAAGGTTGAAAAAATTCTATGAGAAAATGGCAGCACAAGAGAGCGCCGTTTTAGTGTCAATCTATTAACTGTACAATTTCAACTGTTGCTCGCCATTGCACCGACAATCGAAACTTACACAATCGTTGACGGGATAAAAGGTCCGATCAGAAGCCCCGGACACATAAGAGCAAGAGATTGTCCTCTGAAAGTAGGAGGTGCAAGACTCATGACTTTTAATGCGATACGTTCAAGAAGGCCGCTTTTTGAGACGGCTGCGCTTATCCCCATGGCAGAGATAAGAAGCCATTAAAGAGTGTACGGCGTAAATCTTTTTGAGGAGTCAGAGAAAGTGCTCTCCGCAAAAAAACCTCCCGCTCATGTATGAGAAGGAGGTTTTTGTACCGGGACTGTTTTTACGGTCCCGTTTTTATTTTTTATCCGTTCTGTATTTTCCCAAAGTATTCATGATATCGAGAGGAAGGTAAGTCTTTGCTTCCCCGCTGAGATCGAAATTACCGCCGAGAATGCACCATGTCGTAAGCGCGCCGTTGAAATGGGACATGAAAAGCCTTGTCAGAAGGGAAACAGGCGTGTCTTCCGTGAGATATCCCTCTTCCACCCCTTGCATCAGGATCGACGATAAACGTTTATAGCTGTCATGGAAATGGGCAGTGCTGTCGGAAACCTGTTTCGGATCGCAGACGGAACGCAGCCACTGGCGGACCAGATTGACTCCTGTGATTTGTGCATCTTTCAGAAGGCAACCGAAATAGAAAGCCAGCTTTTTTTCCGGCGGGCCGTCCATTTTTATGGTTTCCGCAAACAAATCCTGAATTTGTGAAAAAGCCAAATCGCGGATTAAATCTTCCTTGCTCTTGAAATAACGATAAAAAGTTCCCTTGGCGACACCGGCACCGGAGGTGATATCCTCTACCGATACCCTATCAAAACCCTTTTCGGTAATCAGCTTTCTTGCCGATTCCAAAAGAGTCGCTTTCGTTCTTATCGCTTTCTTTGTGAGTGCCATACCTGTCCTCCCGTGCTTCTATATGATTTAAGTATAAACGATTTTAATAAGTAAAGCAATGACCGCCGGTCAGTTTAGAAGACGGGAGAATCTTCTCTTTGGAGAAAGAAATAGAAAATGTTCAGCTTATTTTTTTATTTTTTGTTATAATCAAATCATACAAAGGAAGTTCAGGGAAAGATTTATTTTTGGAGGGACATGCATGGACGATGACTCTATATGGCTTGAGCTCATCATAATTATATTACTTGTCATTGCCAACGGTATCTGCTCGCTTGCAGAAATTTCCATTGTCGGCGCAAGAAAAACGAAATTACAGAAAATGGCGGAAGAAGGGAAACGGGGTGCTTATCAGGCGCTGGAGCTTTCGGAACGGAAAGAAGAACTTTTTTCCACCATTCAAGTCGGTATCACGACCATCAGTATCGTGACAGGTATGTTTTCGGGAGCCTCGCTGGCAGAACCTCTTGAAGGGGTACTGGCGGATATTCCTACCGTGGGAGCCTATCTTGCTCCGCTGAGCATGGTCATTGTCATGGCGCTTGTCACTTATTTCACACTCATCATCGGAGAGCTTGCTCCGAAATGGATTGCCATTGCAAAGCCTGAAGAGTCGGCGTGCTACATCGCACGGATTATGATTCTCTTTGCCACGGTTTGCAAGCCTCTCGTCATTTTAAGCACCTGGTCGACAAAAATCGTCGTAGAAATGCTGGGCATACACATGGGCGGCGAGCAGCCTGTTTCCGAAGAGGAAATCAGAGTACTTCTCCAGCAGGGTGCGCAGCTCGGCACGATCGACAAAGAAGAACCGGGCATCATCAATAACGTATTCCAGCTGAATGACTTGACCGCCGCCGACAGTATGACACCGCGGCCGCAGCTTGACTGGATTGATTTGGAAGATACGGAAGAAAATATCTGGAACGATATCAGCAGCTCCTCCCATTTCCGTCTTCCCGTAGGCAGCGACTCGCTCGATGATTTCAAAGGACTTGCCGATGTGAGCAAAGTGCTTTTGGATCAGAAAAACAATCCGGGGAAATCGATTAAAGCGTCGGTAATGGATACGGTTTACAAGCCGCTCCTCATACCGGAAACATTGCTTCTTACAAGAGTGCTTACCTTTTTTAAAACAAAAGGCGTCCATGAAGCGGTTGTTATTGATGAATACGGGACACTGTCAGGGCTCATCACGCTTCATGACCTCCTTGAAGAAATCGTGGGCGACATGCCGGGAGACATCGAAGATATTTTAGAAGAGCAAAATAAATTCATACCCCGCTCCGACCATTCGTGGCTCGTGGAAGGACTTTGCACGATTGACGAATTCCGTGCGTATTTCCACATTGAAGAAGAACTGCCCGGCGAGGCGGAAGACTATTATAAAACACTGGCAGGCTTTATTACCTACCTCTTGGGATATATACCGAAAGAAACGGAAAAGGCCCGGTACGGCCGCTTTATCTTTGAAGTTGTGGACTGCGATAACCGCAGAATAGATAAAGTCTTGGTAACGGAAGTGAAGGCTTCCGGGAAGGAGTAAAGTATGGAAAAGCAGGAAATGAATGAAGGTATGTCTTTGAAAGAGGCACTGGAAGCGATCAGGAAAGGACTTGAAGAAGATAAAGCATTTCTCCGTCTTTCCATGCTCGATCCCGACCCCGATGCCCGTCAGGCAGAGGAAGGAAGAATACAAAATGTCCTTGCCCTTGCCGGCGTCATGGAAGAAATACTGAGCCGCTTTGCCGAAGGTGACGAGATTGTGGTAGAAACGGCCAAAGAAGAAAACCGGCGGTTTGACGAAAATATGGAAAAGAAGGAAACGGAAATCCGGGAAGCCTGCGAAGAGGCGGAAAATATCTATAAGGAAGAGGAAGACGGCGATATGTCCGATACAGATGACCGGGAACTTTCTCTCCGGTATGAAACCCATACGTTGGGATGCCCCAGTGACGGCGATAATATCGAATATGACTGGACCGTAGAAAGCGGAAAAGAATGCTTCACCGAAGGAAAAGGAAAGACAAAAAAGAAAAGTAAGAAGAACAAGAAAAATAAGAAAGATAAAAAGAGCAAAAAAGACAAAAAGAAAGATAAAAAATAAAGAACGGAAAAGCCTTCCCGGAAGGGGGGGCTTTTTTTGACGGAAAAATAAAAAAATCTATAAAAAATTTCTTTACAAAAAAATAAACTAAAAGTTTAAAAAGCGGAATATTTTTTGACTGATACGGAAAAAGTAATATAAATATTCTTTTTTACATGGTATAATTACGAGTATTGTGCAGGCGGAAAAAATCTCCGTCTATGCTATAATTAGGTATATATATTTATGGGGCCGGGGCTGTTTATCAAGAGAACCCCCGTTTTGCCCTGTTATTTTGGGAAAGCGGGATTTTTTTTGGAAAAGAAGGTTATAATCCGCTGCACATCATCACAGCGGGACGAAACGGGACGGGCAGAAACAATCACATTGGATACGCCCGGTGTTTACGGAGAAGCGGAAGATTACCGCTATATTTCCTATGAAGAAACTTCTTTATCCGGCCTGGAGGGGACAACGACGACCATCCGCCTCTTCGGCGACAAAGTGACACTTTCCCGGCGGGGCACTTTCGTGCAGGAAACGGAATATATCCCTGGCAAAGAATCGGAGTCGGAGTATATGACACCGGCAGGACCGATGAAAATCCTGACGACACCCCGTGAAATTTACGATACGGTCAAAGACGGCTCAGGGGAAATCAGACTGGTTTATGATATTGAAATGAAAGGGCTTTTTAAGCACTTAAATGAAATTGTTATCGAAGTGAGGGAGGAACAGGACGCTTCATGGAAGTCAGAGAAGAACTGAAAGAACTTATTGAAAAGGCCCGGGCAAGGGCGGTAGAAGCGGGAGACCTTCCCGAAGGAGAGTATGCGCCTGTCCAGACACTGGAAATTCCGAAATCAAAGGAATTCGGCGACTATTCCACGAATGCAGCAATGCAGTGGGCAAGAACGGCCCGCAAAGCACCGCGCATGATTGCCGAAGCCGTTGTGAAATATATGGACTCCCCTCTCATATCCCATACGGATATTGCGGGAGCAGGATTTATCAATTTCTTCCTTGCCAAAGGAACAGTGTACCGCGAACTGGAGGAAATACTTGCCAAAGGAGAATCCTACGGAAATCTTCCCGGCGGCCATAAAGATAAAATTCTCGTCGAGTATGTATCGGCAAATCCGACAGGACCGCTCCATATCGGTCACGCCAGAGGTGCGGCTTACGGTTCCGCTCTGGTGAACCTTTTCCGTGCAGCAGGCTATGAAGTTTGTGCCGAATACTATGTGAATGATGCGGGTAACCAGATCGAGCATCTGGCCGAATCGGTAGACGCCCGGTATCTCCAACTTCTCGGAAAAGATGCGGAAGTGCCTGAAGACGGATACCACGGCTACGATATTGTGGAAACCGCACAATCCATTATTGACAGAGAAGGGGATAAATACCTCGCTCTTCCCGAAGAAGAAAGAAGAAATATTTTTAAAACGGTGGCGTTGGAAGAAAAATTGGCGATTCTCAAAAAAGACCTGGCCGATTTCCGTGTTACCTTTGATAATTGGTTTTCCGAAAAATCTCTTTATCCCGGTGAAGTGGATAAAGCACTGGAAAAACTGAAAGAAAGCGGTCATCTCTACGAAAAAGACGGCGCCCTGTGGCTGAAAACGACGGATAACGGCGATGATAAAGACCGTGTCGTCATCCGCACCAACGGCGTTCCCACCTATTTCTGTTCTGATATCGCCTACATTCCGAATAAAATAGGGAGAGGGTTCAATAAACTGGTTGATATCTGGGGTGCCGACCACCACGGATACATTATCCGTATCCATTCGGCCATGAAATTCCTCGGATATAACCCTGATGATTTTGAAATCATGCTGCTCCAGATGGTCACGCTCCTCCGGAACGGACAGCCCGTCAAAATGTCGAAACGGACAGGACAGGCGGTCACCTTAAGAGAACTCATGGACGAAGTCGGAAGTGATGCGGCCCGCTATTTCTTCTGCAGCCGTACTTTGGACAGCCAGATGGACTTTGATATCGACCTTGCGAAAAAACAGTCCAGCGACAATCCCGTCTACTATATCCAGTATGCCAATGCAAGAATCCACAGCCTCTATAAGCAGGCAAAAGAAGCAGGCATCTCATGGGGAGACTGGGAACATACCGATTTCACCTGCCTCACGGAAGAATGTGAACTTGATTTGGTCAAGAAAATGGAAAACTACCGCATGCTTATTGCAGGAGCGGCAGCCGAAAGAGCACCCCAGCGCATTGCTAAATACGCTTATGAGCTGGCAGGACTTTTCCACCATTTCTATAGAGAATGCAGAATACTCGGCGTAGAAAAAGAAGTGACGGAGGCAAGACTGGGACTCATCACCGCCGTGAAATACGTACTCATCCACGCGCTTGCAATTCTTGGTGTTTCCGCTCCGGAACACATGTAAAAGGAGGACACATGACAAAGTATATTTTCGTAACCGGCGGCGTTGTATCATCTTTGGGAAAAGGCATTACTGCCGCTTCCCTGGGACGCCTTTTGAAAAACAGAGGATACAAAGTCACAATCCAGAAATTTGACCCGTACATCAATATAGACCCCGGTACCATGAGTCCTTACCAGCACGGCGAAGTATTTGTCACCGACGACGGTGCGGAAACGGACCTCGACCTCGGTCACTACGAACGCTTTATCGACGAAAACCTTTCCAAAGCGTCCAGTGTCACCACCGGTAAAATTTACCAGTCCGTCATCAACAAAGAAAGAAAAGGGGAATATTTAGGCTCTACCATTCAAGTCATTCCCCATATCACCAATGAGATTAAAGACCGGGTACTCCGGGTCGGCAAAAATGACAATGCCGATATCGTTATTACGGAAATCGGCGGCACTGTCGGGGACATCGAATCACTCCCGTTCCTCGAAGCCATCCGCCAGGTCAGAAAAGACCTGCCCCACAGAAATGACGTTACCTATATCCACGTCACCCTCGTTCCCTACATCGAGGCGGCAGGCGAACTGAAAACGAAACCGACACAGCACAGCGTCAAAGAACTCCGCTCTATCGGTATCCAGCCCGATATCATTGTCTGCAGAACAGTGCAGGAACTGTCCCCGGAAATGAAAAAGAAAATCGGCATGTTCTGCGACGTGGAACCTGAAGCTGTCATCAATAACCTTACCGCTTCGAGCATTTACGAAGTGCCGCTCCTCATGGAAAAAGAAGGCCTCGACCATATCGTTCTCCAAAAACTCGGCCTTGAAGACCGCCCTGTCGATTTAGAAGACTGGAAAGCCATGGTAGACCGCATGACCCATACAGAACGTGAAGTGGAAATTGCCCTCGTAGGGAAATACACAAAACTCCACGACGCCTACCTCTCCGTCGTAGAAGCACTCTACCACGCAGGCTTTGAACTCGGCACAAAAGTCAATATCCGTTGGATCAATGCGGAAGAACTAGAAGAAAGAAAACAAAACTGGGATAAAGTTTTCAAGGGGATAGACGGCATCGTCGTTCCCGGCGGATTCGGATACCGCGGCGTAGAAGGAAAAATAGACACCATCCGTTACGCAAGAGAACACAAAATTCCCTTCCTCGGTCTTTGCCTCGGCATGCAGGCGGCAGTCATTGAATTTGCAAGAAACGTATGCGGCATGAAAGAAGCGAACTCCTCCGAATTTATTCCCGAAGGAAAATGCCCGGTCATCGACCTTATGCCCGACCAGGAAGACGTTACAGAAAAAGGCGGTACCATGCGCCTCGGGATTTACCCGTGCAAACTCAAAGAAGGAACGAAAGCCAGAGCCCTTTACGGCAATCAGGAAATCGTCTACGAACGCCACCGTCACAGATACGAAGTATCTAACGAATTCCGTCCGCAAATGGAAAAAGCGGGCCTCATTATCGCAGGTACCAGCCCTGACGGCCGCCTTGTAGAAACCATAGAACTGAGCGACCACCCCTACTTCGAAGCCACACAGGCGCACCCGGAATTCAAAAGCCGGCCGAACAGACCGCACCCCCTCTTCCACGGCTTCATAGAAGCGGCATTGAAAGAGAAAAATAAATAAACCGGTAAAAATATCCGCCCCACAAACAGGGCGGATATTTTAGTGTGCAAAAAAACAGCGGTTACAATGAATTTCATTTTCGGGGAAATATACCTGATAGAAATATAAATATTTGAGGAGGAATTTTTTATGGCGGATTTCATTAAAATCCTTTATCGTATATCCAGTCTTCTTTTATTAAATGGAATCTGCATGTATTTTTCTCAAGACACCGACTAATCACAAAAATAAATTCACCCTTACTTAAATTCATGCGTGTGAATGTACCGTATTTATTATTCTCAGTATATTTTTTGTCAATTTTCCACCCCCGAGACAAAAGTTGTTCTCCATATCGGTCAAATTCATCATCCGTTAAGTCCCGTTCAAACTCCCTCATTCCGACGATATAATAAATCAGCCATCTTTTTTTTACCCCATAATCATCTTTGATAGGCGGTATAGGGTCGGAAAGTTGTTGATATGTCTCAACCATTTGGTCTTTCATTTCTATCCGGTAGTCATAAGTGACGTACCAAAGCGTGCCGAAATACAAGGCATATATTAAAAAAGCTGCAACTCCTACGAAACCTATGAAATCGTAATATTCTAAATTATTCCAATCTATTTTCTTCATGGTTGTCCCTTTTCTACAATGTTAAGACAGGGGTTATCATAAAAAGCTCCGCGAATGAATTAATATCCCTTATTGTATATCCAATCTCTTTTTATTAAAAAGAAACTACATTTCTTTTCTCCGTCCCACCGATGGATTGAAAATGCAAATTCGCCCTTGCTTAAACTAATGGAGGTAGCTTTACGGGACTGAATGGTCGAGGTATATCTTTCATCAATTTTCCATCCCCGGGACAAAAGTTGTTCTCCATATCTGTCAAATTCACCATCCGTTAAATCCCGTTCAAATGTTCTTGTTCCGCTAACAAAATAGACCAGCATTTTTTGGTGAATCCCATAATCATCTTTGATAGACGGTATAGGGTCGGAAAGATGTTGATATGTTTCTATCATCTGGTCTCGCGTTTCTATCCGATAGTCATAAGTAACGTACCAAAGCGTGCCGAAATACAAAGCATATATTAAAAAAGCTGCAACTCCTACAAAACCTATGAAATCATCATATTCTAAATTATCCCAATCTATTTTCTTCATGGTTGTACCCTTTTCTACAATGTTAAGACAGGGGTTATCATAAAAAGTTCCGCGGATGAATTAAAAGCCCTTATTGTATATCCAGTCTTCTTTTATTAAAAAGAAACTGCATTTCTTTTCTCCGTCCCACCGATCAATTATAAATGTAAATTCTCCCTTGCTTAAACTAATGGCGGTAGCTTTACGGGACTGAATGGTCGAAGTATATCTTTCATCAATTTTCCATCCCCGGGACAAAAGTTGTTCTCCATATCTGTCAAATTCACCATCCGTTAAATCCCGTTCAAATGTTCTTGTTCCGCTAACAAAATAGACCAGCATTTTTTGGTGAATCCCATAATCATCTTTGATAGACGGTATAGGGTCGGAAAGATGTTGATATGTTTCTATCATCTGGTCTCGCGTTTCTATCCGATAGTCATAAGTAACGTACCAAAGCGTGCCGAAATACAAAGCATATATTAAAAAAGCTGCGACTCCTACAAAACCTATGAAATCGTAATATTCTAAATTGTCCCAATCTATTTTCTTCATGGTTGTACCTCTCACAAATCATTTATATTACAATTTTGAGACGGCAGTTCTCATGGCGGGTTTCATTAAAAGCCTTTATTGTTCTGAGCCTTGACCGGTTTATAATTTATTCACCTTTGCGGTGTACAGGTTCGTTTTTTTATTTTTACGCTTCCGGCGGGATATCTTTGAAGTGGAAGGATTTTTTTCCTTCCGCATAGTCGCCTGCGGTGTGTCCGTCTCCGAAGAGTTTGTATTTGTAGGACATGAGCCCTTCCAGACCTACGGGACCGCGGGCGTGGAGTTTGCTTGTGGAAATGCCTACTTCCGCACCGAAGCCGTAGCGGAATCCGTCGGCAAAGCGGGTGGATGCATTTCTGTAAACTCCGGCGGAATCGACGAGGGCCATGAAAGTTTGTGCCGCTGTATCGTTTTCCGTAAGTATGCTGTCTGTGTGGTGGGAGCCGTAACGGTTGATGTGGCGGACGGCTTCTTCTGTGCTGCCGACGAGTTTTACGGCGAGAATCAGGTCGGTATATTCTTTGTGGAAATCATCATCGGAAATGACTTCGACAGGTATAATCCGAGCGACTTCTTCCGTTCCCTTGAGGGTCACTTTTTTTTCTGTAAGTGCGGCGGCCAGCGGGGGAAGGAATTCTCCGGCAATATCTCTGTGAACGAGGAGTGTTTCCACGGCGTTGCAGGCAGCAGGGTACTGTGTCTTTGCGTCGATAATAACGGGAATGGCTTTTTCCTTGTCACATGCTTTATCGGCGTAGATATGGCAGATGCCTTCCGCATGGCCCATGACGGGGATTTTCGTGTGGTCCATGATGTAGCGCACAAATTCATTGGAACCCCGGGGAATGAGCAGGTCGACGAGTCCGTCGCATTGGAGTAATTCATCTATTTCACTGTGCTGTTCCGCCTGGAGCCATGCTTTTTCGGGAAGTCCGGCGGAAACGGCGGCTTCATGAATGAGGGAAAAGAGAATGCGGTTTGTTTCTTTTGTTTCTTTTCCGCCTTTTAAAATGGCGCAATTGGCACTTTTGATGCACAGGGCAGAAATCTGGACGAGCGCATCGGGACGGGCTTCAAATATGATTCCGATGACACCGATGGGACAGGTGACACGGTAGAGTTTCAGGTGCGTATCGAGTTCTCTTGCTAGTGTGATATGTCCGACCGGATCGGGAAGGCGGATCAGATGTTCCAAGCCGCTTACGAGGGACGCGAGTTTTTCTTCGTCGAAGAGGAGACGTTTCATGACGGCAGGGGCGATATGGTCGCGGCGGGCCGCTTCCCTGTCTTTGCGGTTGGCCTCAAAAATTTCTTCTTTACGCGATTTAAGGGTTTCTATGATACGGCGGAGCGCTTCGTTTCTTATTTCTTCTTTTGATGAGGCGAGAAGCGGTGCCGTTTCTTTCATTTGGGTGACTTCATTCCGTATAGACATGGTATCTCCTTTCGGTTTCATTATTTACTATGATAATTGTCTTTTCTGAGGGGGTCAAGAAATTGTATTCCCGTTTTATTTTCCTTATAATAACAGTATCATTTCACGCGGAAGGAGCAGGGGGATATTTTGGATAAATTGCGGATGAAAGGATTCGTTCTTGCCGCGGCAGGTTCGGTTTTGTGGGCAACTTCGGGAATTGCGGGGCAATATCTTTTGGGATATGCCCGGGTGTCTCCGGAATGGTTGACGCTTTGCCGGTTGTTTCTGGCAGGATTGCTGCTGCTCTTTTATGATGCCCTGACTCACAAAGGCGATATTTTTTCTATCTGGAAGAATACAAAGGACGGCATCGAGCTTTTTTTATTCGGTGCTTTAGGCATGCTTTTTACCCAGTACGGCTATTTCGTGGCCATTAAATACAGCAATGCCGCGACGGCGACGGTGTTGGAATATCTGATGCCGATTCTTATCGTGGCGTGGTATTGTCTGAAATATAGGCGCCTGCCTTATAAAAAAGAATTATTTTGTTCTCTTTTTGCTGTGGCAGGAACGGCACTAATTGCCACGCACGGAAATTTCCAAAGTCTTGCGATTTCTTCGAAAGCTCTTTTCTGGGGACTTTTGGCGGCACTGGCCTGTGCCTTTTATACGGTGGAACCGAAACGGATTATACAGAAATGGCGGGCCACTCTTGTGATAGGCTGGGGCATGCTCGTGGCAAGTATCATGATAGCGCCCGTTACGTTTTACGTGCCTGTGACGGGAAATTTGGGATGGGAAACGGCGGCGGCTTTTCTCTATGTCGTCATTTTCGGTACGGTCCTGTCTTTTTCCATGTATCTGGGAAGTGTAAAATATATCGATCCCGGGGAGACAAGTATCATCGCCGCTTTGGAGCCGCTTGCGTCCATTTTGTTCTCTGTTGTCATTTTCAACATGACTTTCGGATTTTTCGAGCTTACGGGCATGCTTTTTATCATCGTGGCGGTTATGGTTGTCACCAAGTGAAATTTGAATCATGAAAGAGGAATAAAGCGGGCAGATTTTTCTGCTCACTTTTTTATTGCGTTAATCAGAGAGAAAAACCTCTCATTTCAGTCGTTGCGTGTCTGCTCCAACTTGCCCATTCCGACGGCTCCGCCGCCACCTTCCCCGTGTCCGGGGACGGCTTTCGATTTGCATTTTATCGTTTCATGGTAACAATCGAGTAATACATTTTAAAAACTATGAATTCTTTTTTCCTTAGTCGTTGGCTTCCCCCGAATGCGGAGGGAAGTGCCGAGCAAAGCGAGGCGAAAGGGGCATGCTTGCGTACACAGGTCAGAATATTTAAATCTTGCAACCTTTGCCCGGATTCTTCACTCTACCCCGTACTTTTTTATTTCTCTATTCCCGACTGCTTTTTACGACCGTTCAAGAATGACGGGCAGGTATTTAATCCCGTTCCGTAAGAAACGATTTTTTTGTTTCTGCTCACACTTGCCCCTTCCGTCAACCTGACGGTTGACACCTTCCCCGACAAGCGGGGACGGCTTACGGTTCGAATTCTTTCCTTTTTAGCACAACAAGCAAAGAATGTGAAAATGTAATTTACCCTTGCCGTCATTCTTGAGCGGCGGGCAGAATCGGAATGATGATAAGAGAAAAAACATCATGTGACTCTTAGCGAAGAATCCGGCAGAGGATAATCATTAAAAGCGTATGCAAATATAAACTATAATTTCTTTCTTCCTTAGTGTCAGCTGTCCCCGACTTCGGGGAAAGTGCCGAGCCATGCGAGGCGAAAGGGGCAAGGGTGCATACACAGGTCAGAATTCGACAGAGGATAAGCATAAATGCACATAGGCGAGGGGGAATTTTCCGATGTGAAAAAATTTTATTTTACATAAAAAATTTATGATTAGTTCTTAACAAGAAATATATATAGTGATATAATACTTTCTATACTATCTACGGTATAGAAGTTAAATGCATACAAGCCGGTGTGTTTTATCTAAGAATTAGATGGTAGAAATTGACAGCCTGCCAATTTTATGCAGGCAACCCCATACTAAGGTATGGAAAATAAAAAAGGAGGCGTTCCTATGAAAAAATCTAACAATGCATTTTTTGCGATAGGGCTGATGTTGTTTGCTCTGTTCTTCGGTGCCGGAAACCTGATTTTTCCCGTATTTATGGGTCAGAATTCCGGATTAAATACCATTCCTGCTACTATCGGATTCCTAATTACCGGCGTGGGACTTCCTCTTTTGGGTGTACTCGCTATTTGTTATTCCGGTGTGAATTTGAGAGAGTTGGCTTCCCGCATTCATCCTATTTACAGCTTATTCTTTTGTACCGCTCTCTATATGACGATCGGACCGTGTTTTGCGGCTCCCCGTACGGCGACTGTGGCTTATGAAATCGCAGTGGCACAGAGTCTTCCGCCGGAGATGAGAATGGTCGGCCTCTATGTGTTTGCTGCCGTGTTCTTCATCATTACCTGGTGGCTTGCTATTTCCCCGTCAAAAATGGTTGACCGTGTCGGGAAATTTATGACACCTGTACTTTTGCTCTTTTTATTCCTTTTGATTATCAGTGCGATTGTTTCTCCTATGGGAACCTGGCAGGCTCCCGCTCCCGCTTATGACACCGGTGTCAAGGCGTTTACCCAGGCCATCGTTGACGGATATAATACGATGGACGGTCTGGCGGCTTTGGTATTCGGCATCATCGTTGTCGAATCGGTAAAGCTTTACGGAGCTAAAACGAATGAGGAGATTACAAAGAATACACTTCGTTCCGGCTTGGTTTCCACGTTTTTCATGGCATTGATTTATGCGGCACTTTGCTATTTGGGTGCCAATTCCGTACCTGTTATCGGAATTCAGGAAAACGGAGCTCCCGTCTTGGTAAAAACGGCTATGTATTATTTCGGCGGAGCAGGAAGTGCCATTCTCGGCGTTATCGTTATTTTTGCCTGCCTGACCACCAGTGTCGGTCTCGGTGCGGCTTGTGCGGCTTATTTCAATCTGCTTTTCCCGAAGATTTCCGCGAAAGTTTTTGTAACTGTTTATGCGGTACTTTGTTTCTTTATTGCCCTTTTCGGCTTGACGACAATCATCAAAAACTCGATTCCCGTTCTGCTTTTGCTCTATCCGTTGGCAATTTCTTTAATCATTCTGGCGTTCCTCGATCCCTTTTTCAAAGGACGTCATTGTGTATATGCCTGGGCGACGGGACTTACGGGACTTCCCGCTCTTTGTGACGGTCTTCACGGTTTCGGACTGAAACTCGGACCGGTTGATGATATTCTGGCCTCTCTTCCGCTCGCGGAATACAGCATGGCATGGGTATCGTTCTTTGTAGCCGGTCTTGTCATCGGTTTCATCTGGATGTCTGTTACCGGAGAGAAAAAAGAAGTGGAAAGCGTTTAAATGTAAAACAGTTCATGAAAATCCGCCTTTGAGAAAGAGGGCGGATTTTTTTATGCGTTGTGAAATATATTTTTGCGTTGTGAAAAGGCGGAATCCCGATGATTTTCCTTTTTCTTGTTGACATATTTCTCGTGAATAACTATATTAGATAAGGATACTGTGCGTGAAAGGAGGGGCAGAAGATGCTTGTCGCTTATAAACATGATGAAAATCACAAGCTTCTTGAAGTGGCTTTGGATGCCGTTGATAAAGGATCCTGGCTGAATTGTGCTGCTCCCGACGCAGAGGAATTGGAAAAACTGCACGAATTGACGGGGATACCTATCGATGCACTCCAGACGGCTCTTGACCGGGAAGAACGTTCCCACGTGGAGCTGGAGGATGATTTTATATTTGTCGTTGTCAATACGCCGGTCGTTTTGGAAACGGATGCGTATGATGCGTTGCCGCTGGGTATTTTCATTACAAGGGAATATTTTGTCACCGTGTGCCTGGAAGAAAATTCGGTGATCCGTAAATTTGTGAGAAACAGTTTTCTTTCGTTCCACACGTATAAGAAAACAAGGTTCCTCTTCCAGATTTTATCGGCTTCTTCTTCTTCCTTCCTGTATTTCTTGCAGCAAATTTACAAAAAGACGGACTCCATTGAAACGCAGGTTCGTAAATCTTTGCAGAATAAAGAACTGTTCCGCCTTTTAGAACTTCAAAAATCTCTGACGTACTTCAACTTCGCTCTTCATGCCAATGAAAGTGTGATGGAGCGTCTGATGCGTCTCCGTAACAGTCCCGTTCATTCTCTTCTCAAAATGTATGAGGAAGATGAAGATTTACTGGAAGACGTAATCATTGAAAATAAGCAGGCTTTGGAAATGGTGGAAATCTACACGAACATTCTGATGTCCATGATGGATTCTTTTTCTTCGATTATTTCCAACCGTCTGTCGCAAATCATGAAATTCCTTACGTCGGTGACGATTCTTTTGGCAGTTCCCACTTTGATTTTCAGCCTTTGGGGAATCAATGTGCCCGTTCCGTGGGAAGGTGTGGAACTCGGATTCTCCGCGGTCATTATGCTCGGCACGGTGGTTACGATTATTACGGCTTTGATTTTGTGGAAACGGGATATGCTGTAGAATTCATATCAGGATTTACCGCCCCTTGCGGGGCGTTTTTTTACCGGATTTTTGGCAATATAAAAGGACAGTAATTTGAAACTGTCCTTTTTTCATTTATTTCAGGAACGGTACGACCGCACTTCCGTGGGGAATCAGATTGACGGTATAGTCGGTTTTTCCTTCTTTTTCCAGTTGTTTTTGTGCGAGCGTCCAGGCCTCTTCCAGTGTAGCCACGGGAATTTGGTGCGTTTTTTCACGAATGATGTCAAAGTTTTCTTTTTTCGTCACGAAATATACGGTGTGGTTAAGCGCAGTCTGCAAATTACAGAAAGCGACGAAAAAGGGAATGGTAAAGCAGGCACGGAGCGCTTTTTCCATAGACTCTACATCAGGATACTTAAAGCTGTCCAGATAGGCCGGCGGTTCGTTCACGTCATCCGCTTCCATGAGGGTGATGATGATGCTGCCTTTTTTTGTTGCCATTTCCGCTGCGGTATAGCATTTTGTTCCCTGGTAGAGGTTCGTGTCTTTCGGGTAGCCTCCGGCACTTACGATAGTGACGTCTGCTTTTTGTTTCATCGGCACTTTCTGCATTCTGTAAATTTCTTCCGTTCCTTTACGCCATGCTTTATAAGGATTGCCGCCGACCATGCCGGACACTTCACCGTCCGCATTGATGAGGGAGTGGATAAGGAAACAGGGGGCCACCATATCACAGCCTTCCTGCATATCTTCGCTTACAGGGTTTCCTTCAATTTTTAAAACATGGGAGTCAGGATTGAGGCCGGAGCCGACTTCATCGCCCAGCGCATGGCAGTGGTTCTGCTGTATCGTGTCCCACCCTGCCACACCGGGAAGAATCAGTTTGCGGCCGCCGCCGAAACCTGCCATATCGTGAGTGGAAACGGCATTGACCAAAATCACTTTGTCCGCTCCGGCGACTCTTTTATTGATAAAAACTTCCGTTCCGCGGCTTGTCGTTCCCATATAAGTGAGGCCGTTCTTATCCCTGCAGTCGTGCTGGTACAGTTTGATACGCTTTGCCGCTTCTTCGCCTACGCATTCTATATTTTCCTCTTCCGTGTGGGCCCTGTGGGTTCCTTGGGCAAAAACGACACAGATATCTTCATCGGGAACGCCGGCACCGTTCAATTCATTGATAATATGGATGATGAAATCCCTTGCGTGGTTCCAGGCACGGGTGATATCGGCAACGACAAGGCAGACTTTATCGCCGGGACGGACCTTCTCAGCCAGCGGAGCCGATTCTGTCGGGTGGCGCATACATGCAAGCGTAGCTTCTTTGATGTCGCATGATTTGGTCGGAACGCCTTCCAGGATATCCGAAATTTTTTCCTCCGGAAGCATTACCTTCTGAAATCCCCGTCCGTAAGGGAAAGAGTATTCTTTTAAAGCCATAAAGTTCTCTCCGTTCGTATAAAAAAATCCTGCCGCACAGGAAAATAAATGTTTGTATTTCTTTCATTATATATGTTTTTTCCGTGAAATAAAATAATAAACGGCGAAAATAGGGAGAAAACACTCCGTTCATGGAAGAAAGCTTGCACCATTTATGACATTTCGTTATAATAGGTCTTGTTTTTCCGTGTATGGCGGAAGGAATGGAGTATAAAGTGATTGAAGAAATAAGGAAACGCCGCAGTACAAGGCGGTTTATACGGAAAAGTGTACCGGAAGAGGAAATAAATGCCGTTATAGAGGCGGCCACATGGGCACCGTCGGAGCATAACGAGCAGCCTTGGAAATTTATCGTCATCCGCGGTGATGAAAGAAAAGAAATGGTCCGCGCATTAAAAGCAGGGATACAAAGAAACAGAAATAACGAGTCCGCAGAATTCGGGAAAGGGTATGAAAAGCTGATTCCCGCAGCGATTTACACCGCCCGTATCCTTGAACAGGCACCGGTCACCGTTTTTGTCATGAATACAAGAGGAAGGGATTACAGAAAAGAAAGAACGACTGCAGAAAGACTGGTGGAACTGGCAGACATACAGTCGGTGAGCGCGGCTGTCCAGAATATGTGCCTTGAAGCGACGGCAAGAGGAATCGGAACGCTTTGGACCTGTAATATTTTCTTTGCTTATGAAGAATTGAAGGAATGGCTGGACACGGAAGGAGAAATGGTGGCCGCGGTCGCTCTCGGGTATACCGATAAAGAGGGGAAGGCCCTGCCGAGAAAACCTTGGGAAGAAACGGTTTTTTACAGAGGAAACGAAAGAGAAGAATAAAATCACCGCCGTCACGGGCGGTTTTTTTATGCCCTTTTGCAGATAATGTATAATAATAAAAAAGAAAGGAGAAGGTCATGAGAGTAACGAAAGAAGCCCGCGTAGGAATTATCACCGTCGTTATACTTGCTGCGGCGGCACTCTTTTATTTCTCTGTTTCCTTTTTGCCCTTCTCCCACTCTCACGTTATGCACATCAACGCCGTATTTTCTTCCGTGCAGGGCATCAAAAAGGGAAATGAAGTCCGTTATGCCGGTGTACATGTAGGAAATGTGGAAAAAATTACCGTAGAAAAGGGGAAAGGAATTTTACGCCTCGGCCTCGATAAAAAAGTAAATATCCCGAAAGATGCGGAATTTTCCATTTCCCAGGACAGCCTGGTAGGCGACTATTATGTACGAATCAGAGGAGGCGCACAGGACGGGAATTATCTCACCGACGGCATGACCGCCGAAGAAACGAAATCCGGCCGTATGGAAAAGCTGGAAGAAAAAGCGGAAACACTCGTGAAAACAGTGAACGAAACAAAGGAAAATTTCCAAAAAATGAAAAATAATTAAATAAAGCGAAAAGGGTCTCTATCTCGTGAGGAAATAGATTAACTTAAAAACCCTGTTATTGATAAATCAACAACAAGATTTTTTTAATAAAAACATAAAATTATGATAGTCAATATTTATAGTGTCAAATAGGTTTATTAAAGAAATATATTCATTTTTAGTAGTCTGAAAAACGATTTATCCGAGTAAACAAAATTTATACATAAATTTGAGGAGTTAGACATGGATTTAAAAAATCTGCATACATTTTATACAATTATAAAAGAGAGAAGTTTTTCCAAAGCTGCTAAAAAATTAAATTATACGCAATCAACAATCACTTTCCATGTGGGGCAGCTGGAAAAAGAGTTGGATGTTCAACTATTTGAAAAAATAGGGCGGAGAATGGTTTTAACAAAAGCGGGAGAACAACTGATTCCCTATGTGGAAGATGTGATTCTTTCGATTCATAAGATGGAGGAGTTTCAAAATAAAATTGGGAATTATATTGGAAGTTTGAGAATTGGGGCACCGGAATCTTTACTTTGTTTTCGATTACCGCCAATACTCAAAAAATTTCAAGAAAGGGCTCCCCGTATTTCTTTATCGCTTGTATCTATGAACAGTAATGCTGTAAAAAAAGCACTAAAAGAAGATAAAATTGATGTAGGTTTTTTATATACAGACAATGAAAGCGAACAAAGTGTTATTTTTGAGCCAATAGAAAAGTATCCTTTAATTATTGCGACATCCTATGAGGTGAAACGTAAAATAGAATTCTTAATGAAAAATGGAAATCAGGAAATTGGCATAACTAAAATTGTACAACCGAATACAGGGAGTTTAAGAAGGAAATTTAATGAATATTTCAAAGAAAAAAATATTCCTATAGGGAATACAATCGAATTAAGAAGCACCCAAACTATTATTAATTTGGTTAAAAATGATATGGGACTTTGTTTTTTACCAAAATTTGTTTTACAAAATGAATTGGATAAACATAATCTGACAGAAATAATCTTAACGGGAGAGCAAATTTATATTTCTTCGGCTATCGCTTATTATAAAACAAAGTGGATAAGTCCTGCTATGGAGTTGTTTATTGATATATTAAAAAGCGATAAACATTAAAAATATTTTTATACAAAAAAATTGAATTATCATTTCATTAAAACTGAATTGTTAATAATTTTTAATTTTTTTATAATATAAAAGAATGCATAAGTATATAAATTTATAAAATGAGGTTATTTTGAAAAAAGTTTATCCTGAGATATTGCCGGAAGGTTCTTTTGCCATGGACGGGTTATGGAGGCGACAAGATTTGCTTCTGTTAGTTTCCGGATCTCTCCCTTGCCTAAGAGGTGTTTATAGCAGAGCACTAAAATTAAATAAATTACATCAGTTTGATTATGTGGCTTTATCTGCGGAAGACTACATCTTGGGGGATGTAGAGGGAAAAATAAAGAGAGCTATCCGCCAAGTTGCTTTACGAAAAGGCGTAAGAATCATCGTAATATATTTATCTTGTCTGGATATATTAATCCGGATTGATTTTGCTGATATAGAAAGGCAGATGTCTAAGGAAACAGGATGTATTGTCAAATGTTTTTTTAGAGGACCTCTTGGAAAGACTGATTATGGTAATCATTTATCGAGTGAGAACCTGCTTAGTATATTTCCTCCGGAGGAAACAAAGATAGAGAAGGTAATAAATATCCCTCCACCGCTTTCTGATATAGCAGGAATATCTGATTGCTTTCAAATCAAAGGACAGGTTAATTCTTTAATAACACCGGCAGGATGTAAGAATTGTTTGCGTGACTTAGATATGACTTTTGAACAAAAAAATGTATATTATACGGAAATTCAGGATAAAGATTTTATTTTTGGATTTGAAGATACTGTCGAAAATCAAGTGAATGATTTGCATAAGAAAAAATTATGCAACCGTGTGGTCTTGATTAATTCATCTGTTCCTGCATTTATGGGGTTTGATGAACAAAATGTTATAAAAGATAGAAAAAATAAGTTTTTTTCTACGGATGGCTTTCATGATGCGGTATATGGTGTCTATATGAGCCAAGAGACAGTAGTAAAGGAAAATGATTTTTTTTGTAAAAAAAATGATAAATATGTTGAGATTCTTGGATACAGCCGGCTTTTATGTGGGAGCAAAAAACAATATGAATCCTGTATTTCCTTTATAAAACAGTTGGGATATGAAATTCATTTTTTGGGTTCAGAAAGAGAATCTAAAAATCAACCATCACTTTCATGGGTGCTTTCTTCTGCCGGTATTGGTGCTGCAAGATGGCTTAGAGATGCTTTTGGAGTACCTCTTTTGTTGTCATTACCGATAGGAAGAAAAGCTATGGAATCATGGAAGAAAACTGTAAAGGTGCTACTTAAAATTGATAGAGACAGTAAGGTTCCTAATGTAAAAAAATGTTCGCGAAGAAAAGAAAAGGTTTTATTAATTGGGGATCCGATACAGACAATGGGAATATCGAATTATTTATGGGAAAAGGGTTTTGAAAATGTAATACTTGCCGCTTATGCATGGACGAAAGAAACGACAAGAATTTATTGTTCAATATGCAATATGAAAAAAATTCATGTTTTCAGTACGAAAGAAGAATTGTTAGCTCTTTGGGAAAAGGCAGACTTAGTGGTGGGTGATCCGGTTTTAAAAGAATCAATGCCTTTTAAGCCAATGATTTCTTATCCGTGGGGATTTTTTTCCGGAAGAAACGGACTGTCGCAAGGAGATGGTGTTTTGGGAGATAATCTAAAAAAACAGTTGCAAGAGATAGATATTATTTTAAATAGTGAGAAATAGTATAAAGATAGGAGCTTTCTATGAAGAAACATGTAAAAAAATGGGCAGTTGGATGCCTGGCAGCCCTTGTTTTTATGAGCGGAATATCAGGGTGCGGGCATAATAACGGACAGATGAACGATTCTTCCCAACCTAAAAGTACGACTATTGTAGATATAGCAGGAGATAGTGTTCAGGTTCCGGTGAAAGTAAAAAAAATAGCAGTAACACCCTTGCCATGGGCGTCAGTAGTATATGCTTTAGATGGTGGTTCGGAAAGATTGGGGGCAATCCATCCGGGGGCTAAATCTGCTTATAAAGGGCATTTTCTTGAAAAAATGGATAAGCATTTTGGGCAAATAGATTCAAAAAATATTAATCAGGATTTCACGGTGAATATGGAAGGGCTGGCTAGTGAAAAAATCGATTCTGTGATTATGTGGAAACACCAGGAAAAAGATGCCAAAAAATTGCGCCAAATAGGAATACCGGTAGTTCGGATATATAATGATACTGTAGAAAATTTAAAAAAGAGTTTCCTTATTGTCGGAAAGCTTTTAGGAAAAGAGGAACGGGCAAAACAGGTTAATTCTTATTATGATGAAGCGTATGAACAAATTATGAAATCTCAAAATGAAATACAAAAAGTATACAAACCCAAAGTATTATTTTTGAGAAATAAAAAACTTGGGCTGCAAGGAAACGATAATTTTATAGGAAACGCTATTAAAATGGGAGGGGGGACTCTGATTGAAACAAGTGCAGGACAAAAGGGAGTAAATAGTGGAAACATAACTATGGAGGAAATCTATAAAGAAAATCCGGATATTATTCTTCTTAGTAATTTTGATACTTTTGTGCCGAATGATATTTATCATAATCAGATTCCCGGTCAGGATTGGAGTTCTTTAAAGGCTGTTAAAAATAAAAGGGTTTATAAAGTGCCTATGGGTATATATCGGTGGGATGCTCCCGGTGTAGAAACTCCCCTTATGATGAAGTGGTTGGCACATTTGTTGCAACCACATATTTTCAAAAATATAGATATAAAAGAAGATACAAAAGAGTTTTTTAAAGAATTTATGAATTATAATCTGTCAGAAGAAGATTTAGAAGTTATTTTTGCTGATGAAGCGAATAAAGAAAGTGAAGCGATCAATTGATGAAAAGGCTTTCTGATTTAGGCTTTGGAGTTCCGTTTTTTTTCTTTTTAGCCTTATTGTTGATACTTATGATAATAGGTATAGGATTGGGACGCCTTTATATTTCACCGGAACATGTAATAAAGATCTTTTGTAATTACTGGTTCCCCTTGGAGCAGACTTGGAGTGAGCAAGAAGCCAGCGTAATTTACATGATCCGGTTACCCCGTGTTTTAGCGGCCATGATGATTGGTGCAGCTTTGGCTGTTTCAGGAGCGGCATATCAGAGTGTATTTAAAAATCCTCTGGTGGCTCCAGACATGCTTGGCGTTTCTTCAGGGGCATGTGTGGGTGCTTCTATAACCATATTGCTTGGATTATCTTTTTCTTCCGTTCAAATAGGGGCTTTTTTAGGGGGACTTATTGCCGTTTCATGTGCGGTGGCTATCCCTAAAATTATTGGAAAAGAATCTATTGTTATGCTTGTTTTATCAGGAATTATTGTTTCCGGATTGATGAGCTCATTTCTGGGAATCATAAAATATTTAGCTGACTCAGAAACACAGTTACCGGAAATCACATATTGGCAGTTAGGATCTTTAGTTAATGTCTTATGGACGAATATAATATTTAGTGGCATCCCGATTTTATGTTGCCTTATTTTTATGCTTTCTATCCGGTGGTATATGAATGTGTTGACTTTAGGTGAAGTAGAAATCCATATGCTGGGCAATCATTCTAAATGGATTCGCTATGCAATCATTTTGGCAGCAACTATTCTTACTGCTTGTTCTGTTTGTATAAGTGGGACTATCGGATGGATAGGACTTGTAATTCCTCATTTTTCAAGAATGCTTGTAGGTTCAAATAACCAAAAACTAATTCCACTATCCATTGTTTTGGGAGCGGTGTTTTTGCTTTTTATTGATACAATTTCCAGAGCATCCATTAGTGCTGAAATTCCTTTAAGCATTTTAACGGGAATTATAGGAGCTCCTTTTTATTTCTATCTTCTTGTAAGAGAAAAGTTGGTCCTTCGATGAATTTACATGTAGAAAATATATCTTATTCGTATGATGGAAAATCAGATTTATGGAAAAATATTTCTTTTACGGTAAAGAAGGGAGATATTTTTTCAATTATGGGAGCAAACGGGGTCGGTAAATCTACGTTATTAAATACAATTGTCGGATTTTTGAAGCCTCAAAGTGGTGAAGTCTATTTAGAAAAAAATGGGAAACGACTATATGCTAACTTGGATGCGAAAATGTTTACAGAGGAAATAAGTTATGTTCCGCAATTATCTGACTCCGCATATTCTTTTGATGTGGAAGATTATATTTTAATGGGGCGTACACCTCATATGGGAATCTTGGAGCAACCAAATGCAAGAGATAGGGAATTAACAAAAGAAATTATGAATCAAATGGGCATTTATGAAATGCGACATCGTCGGTTCAATACGCTCTCCGGCGGACAACAGCGCCAAGCAGTAATTGCGAGGGCGATAGTACAAGAACCATCAATTATTATTATGGATGAACCAACCAATCATTTAGACTATGGCAACCAATTTCGTGTAATAGAAATGATTCAGCATTTAGCGGAAAAAGGAATTACGGTTGTTCTAACTACTCATATGCCTGAACAAGCACTTTATTTAGGACACCATACAGGTATTTTATTCCAAAACAAATTACTTTTTGGCAAAACACAAGATGTAATTACAGAAAGCTCTTTGGAGGAAATTTACCACATGAAAATCAAATTAATTTATGTGAAGGAAGTTTGCCGATATGTTTGTATTCCGGTGTAATTGAATAAATAAAAAAAGTAACGAGATAGTTTTTTACTATCTCGTTACTTTTTTTATGCTGTCAGTCGGGAAATCCTGTATTGTACAGGACTTTTCCGGCATAGTTTTTCTTTGATACTTTGCTCATTATAGTAGTTGATGTATCGCTCGATAGCTGTTTTTAGTTCTTTGTAACTGTAGTAGACTACCCCATAATACATTTCCTGCTTCATTTTTACGTGAAATAGAAGTATATCTTCCATGATTTTTCAAGTATTCCGGTACTATTTTTTCTTAAACTCATAGCTGTATTTTACCATAAAAAAGCTGACCTCCAATCGTTAGATTTTTGATCTAACAATTGGAGGTCAGCTCAAAGAGACTTTTTATTTATAGAGTTTATAGTCCTTAATTAGAAATCTAATGAAGCGGAGAGAAGGAAAGTTCGTGGTAAAGAAAGCATAATTTTATTTCCTTGCCCCGGCTGAGTTCTCCAGTAATTTTTATTGAATAGATTACATACAGACATGTTTATGGAAAGAGGATAATTATTTATATGAGTTTTATAGGAAGCAAATAAATCAATGTTGGTAAAGGAGGGGAGTGGTAATTCTTTTCGATTATCACCGATAATTACACCTTTACCACGATATTCCATACGAGTCATAATACTCCAATGTTCATTTGGGGTATATTCCATTCCCAATATAGTACTCCATTTAGCCGATCCGTCGGTTGGCATTCCGTCATTACCGGTATCTGTTTTTTCTTGTCGAGCATGTAAATATTCAAAGCCGCCAAAGAGATTCCATTTTTTGGAAATATGACCATTAAGCGAAAAATCAAGACCTTTATAACGATTTCTGCCATCCATAGAATATCGGGAACCGGTCTTCGTCGGAATTGCAATGGCATTTGGCTGTATCATGTCAAAATAGGAAAGTGCATATAGTATATTGGCGTGATTGTATTTTACACCTATCTCTTTCTGTGTTATTTTCATAGGTTCCAGGATTTCCCCATCATTATCATATCCTCCATCAACAGGAATACTTCTTGAAGTAGATTGAGAATAAGCTGTATAGATAGAAGTAGCATTATTGGGCTGGTAATTTATTCCGATAACAGGAGCATAACTGTCAGATTTATTATTATTTTTAGGTTTTTTTCCACGGAAATTTTCATGCCGTCTGATACCGGCAGCAAGAATGTTCCATTTGCCTATTTTCATATTATCCATCAGGTTGATACTGGTATCCATTTCTTGAAGCATAAACATCTTGGATAAATATTTTGAATCATCCCAGGAGTACATTTTGGGGTCAAAGATAAGTCCCGTGTATATATTTCCTGTGGCCAAGCGGTCTGACGGCTTACTTTGGTGCTTGTTGTTATTATAATGGATTCGATGAGAACGATCGATAGAAAGAGCTAAATCATGTTTTATGCTTCCTGTTTTGAAGTTGGTTTTAAATCCTATTTGCGCATATCTGTTTTTCATATAGAAATATTGTGACCAAAGCCTATTTCCCGATAAGTTACCTTCACCATCTAAAATAACTTGACTGAGGAAAATAAATCGGCGTACAGATGTATCGTTCATTCCGGCATTTAAAAACCATGAAAAAGAGTCATTAATTTTTTGATTATGGTTGACTGTAAATTGATATCCATAAACGTCTTGATGCATATATGTTGGGTCATCGTAACTTTTAGAAGCATCGGGAACATGTGGAATTTGTTTTGCGTTTCTTAAAACAGAAAATCTTCTTTCTCCTCCATAAATTCGATAATCAAAATAACCTCCAAAAATATTTGTTTTACTTGCTTTTGTTTTATGCTCGATATCTATGAATAAGTTTCTTTTCTTGGAGTTAGCACCGGAAATAGACGATAATCCACTTTGATCATATTGACCATACATTCGTGCACCCCAAGACTTATTGGAGCCCAAACGATTTTGGCTGATGTCAATATAATGGCCTTGATTTCCATGCCCGCTAATTGCAAAGGTGTAGCGATTGAAGTTATTCTCAGCGGGTCGTTTTGTATAAAGGTAAACAGAACCGGGTTGCCCGCCGTCAGGGCCGTTGTAAGATTGAACAGATCCGCTGAGTGTTGCAGCAGGTCCGACTAGTACATCAGCATGGCCGATAGTGTTGGTTTCCGGACCGGCACACATAATAAAAAATCCGGGAATATCATTTAAATATAAAGAAGAAGCATTTGTTCCGATTCCACGAATAGAAAAGTCTGTTTTGATAGGAGAGGTTCCGGTACGGATAGAAGGAACATTCATTAATACTTGATCAATTTGACGGGTTGGAAGAGCCATGGATGTTAAAGACTTTTCAGAAATGCTTTGAGCGGTATAGGGAACTGTCATAATATCAGTATCACCTAAGAGACCCAAGTTTAATTTTTTTCGCATAAATCCACCGGGCAAAGAATCTGTTTTTGAGGAACGGTTTCCGATAACTAAGACCTCGTCTAATTCTGTGATAGTGGTACTGGCATAAGATGAACTTGCTGCCAGTGCAAAGATTGTAAGTAAACTTAATATCTTCTTTTTCATAATCGTTTCTCCTTTTTCATAATCGTTTCTCCTTTTGTTGTTTAATTTACAAAACAATCAATTATTATCTATATAATAGAAAAAAATTAATATCAAAACAATTTAATTTTAATGAAATAAGAATTCAATTTAATTAAACTATATTATAAAAAAGAAAAAGACTTCTTTGAGAGGTCTTTTTTGATTTCTGAGTATTTCCTTAGAAAAAATATGGTAAAATGAGGAAAGGAATTTACGGATGTTTGCTGTAAATTCTATGGACCGGAAAGGACGGTCTGTTATTTCATGGAAGGAGATTCCATGGTTTTGAGGGAGATTTCCCGAAAGAAATATTTCTTTCACCTTGAATCCCGAGGGATTCTTTTCAGCACAGGAATGTGCGTGTTTATTTAGAAAAGAGGAATGATTATGCCTTATTTTAATGTGCAAAATTCTGCTTCCGACAATTCTTTTTCTCTCCGCCAGGCAGAGGGAAAAGTTTTGGGGCGTATACGTCCCATGGTTAAGGTGTCGACGCCGCAGCCGGGGGTAAGGGACTACCGCTTTTTTGCCGATCCCCTGTCACCGCTCCCGCCGGAATTTGATGAAGAGACACCGTTCGGATTTACCGGTTTCATGAGCCGTTGCGGTTACGGATACAATGCTTTTGAAACGGAAGATGCGGCGCTTGCGGCACTGCAAAAAGATTTCGGTGATTTTTTTGTAACGTTTACGCCGGCGCTGAGAAATAATAAATTTTATGTTCTTGATGATATAAAAAAAGAAGGACGTACCTTTTATATGGATCAGGACGAGGACTATATCCCCGTACCGGCTTTCGGAAAAAGCGGAAGCCCGGCATTTCACGGAGATATCAATAAGTTTTGCCGCCATATCCTGACGGGAAAACCGATTCCCGGACTTTCCAAGAAATATTGGAATCATACGTCCGTTCCCTTTTTTGTCGCTGCAGCAACGGATAATTATGACGGTAAGCTGGGCGATTTCATCATTTTTGCTCCTCTGGAGGCAGACAGTTTCGGACACAATGTCATCGATGCAGGGGGTGCGTATTTCCATATCCCTGACTATGACCGTCTCGGTTACAAAGTGATTTCTCCGGATAATCCCATTTTGGAGAAGCATATTTTAAAGTGCCGTCATACGCCGCTTTGGTTCATTCCGGCGGAATGGCTGGAGGAGTTCAAGGAAGATTTGAAGCCTGTACCGGAAGACGGAAATATTTTAGGTGCTTACGGCATTGACGATGAAGAGGTTATTTTTATAAACGCTGCGGATCAGGACACGGAGGCGCCCGGTTTTGATGACGGAGAAGACAGCACAGCGGAAACGGCTGCGGAGTTTGACGGGGCGGAAGACAAGGAATCCCTTTCGGGAGAAACGGCATTTCTTGAACGGCTTTCCGCATTAGCGGAAGCAAAAGGACTTCTTTATGATGAAAAGGACCTTGTGAATTTCCATATTTCTTTGAAATCCTCAAGGCTTACTATTTTATCCGGTTTGAGCGGTACGGGGAAATCGGGACTGGTCCGTCTTTACGGAGAGGCACTGGGACTTCCCGAAGACCGTGTCGCCATCATTCCTGTGCGGCCGTCTTGGATGGACGACAGCGATATTCTTGGCTATGCGGATATGAAAAATATGATTTACCGCCCTTCCGATACGGGCCTTACGGAACTCCTTCTGTCGGCGGAAAAGAATCAGGACAAGATGTATATTGTCTGCTTTGATGAAATGAATTTGGCAAGAGCGGAGCATTATTTCGCCCAATTTATTTCCGTTTTGGAAAAAGAGGACCGGCCCGTCATCCGTTTGTACAATCCGTCGCTCCAAAACCGTTTGTATAACGGTGACAAGTATCCAGCGGAAATTACGGTCGGGAAAAATATTCTTTTTGCAGGCACGGTGAATGTGGATGAATCGACCTACCATTTCTCCGATAAAATTTTGGATCGTGCCAATGTACTGACTCTTTGCCAAAGGAAATTCCAGGAATGGAAAAAACGGGACGGTGCGCCTTATCCGACGGTGATCGAAATCGGCAGGGAAGAATTCTGCGGTTTTTGCGGAACCGGCGGTCTGACAGACCGTGAATTGGCCCTTCTTGACGACTTGAATGAAGCCTTCCGCAGCAGCGGTGTTCCCTGCGGTATCGGATTCCGTGTGGCACGGCAGATGGGAGACTATCTGGGAAATATTCCGGGCGGCTATGATTTTGACAGGGAAGAAGGACTGGATTACCAGATGGTCCAGCGGATTCTTACGAAACTCCGCGGTTCGGCACGCCAGCTGGAAAGTTTGATTTCCTTATCCGATAAAGGCGAACTTGGCGGAAAGCTGATTGATATACTGAATGCATACAAAGATTTATCGGACTTTGAAAAAGCCGGGAAAGCACTGGCCGCAAAAGTACAGGAATTGAAGCTCTATGACTACACGATCTGATAAAATGCGGCCCCGCTACAGAAAAGGGAGCAGAAAAAATACATTTCCTTTTTCCGTGTTTTTCGTAACCCCCAATGACGGGGGAAAGACGCACTCATTTACACGATTTACGGAAAACAGGGAAGAGTTGCGGGAAGGAATGAAAGCAGGACTGAGTCTTACGGAAAACCAGGACGTGGGACTGTATTTCAAGGCGCCTCCCGATTTCCGTTTCACCATGGACGGGCTTGACGTGGTCTCCCTTCCGGGAACGGAAAAAATCAACGGCCAGGTGTACATCAGACCGGGCGGAAAATACGGGGACCCGGTGTCTCTTTTTGAGGGGAAGGACTTTCCTCTCGTCCCGGGCTATTATGTAGTCACCGTTTCGGGAAACGGACGGAACTGGTACGGAATTCTTGAAATCACTCCCAAATTTATGGGCAAACAAAGCTGGCAGGAAATGCGTGACGAGCTGGTCGGGGAAATCAGGGATCTTTCTTTTGATTTCATGAAGAGGAGCATGAACATTTCCAAGTCGCTGGAAAGCCGTCTGAGACTGAATGCGGAAATGCTTCTCCGTTTTTACACGATCAGTGACGAGTCGGAGCGGGTTCTTAAGGTACTTGGCGAGCTTTCACGGACCGCCAATGCACGGCTCACGATGAAAAGGGAAATACTTCCGCGTTCGGAGACAGGCAAAGAGGCGAATTTACAATCTGAAAACGGAAAAATAAGACAAGGCGCTTCGACCTTTCAGGTGAAGTGTAAAAAAATGACCTGGGACGTGGCGGAAAACCGTTTTGCCAAGGCGATTTTGAAAAAACTTGATGAAAATCTCGGCGATTTTATCCGCGAAACGGAGCATCACTCGGGAGAACTTTTAAAACAGCAGGAAGAGCTGCGCCCTTATGCATGGACAAGAGATTTCAAAACAGGGAAAAAAGCACTTGTCCGTTTCCGTGACTATAAGGAGCGGGCGGTAAAAATCAGGAATGCCATCCGTGCCGTGACGGGCGCACCGTGGTTCAGGGAGGCGGGAGACAGGATGCCCCAGATTCTTCCCATGACCGTTTTCCGTGATGCCCGCTATGCCGTGCTTTATAATTTGTACAGAAATTTAAGAAATCCTCTGGACAGTGTTTCCGTCTCTTCCTTTTACCAATTCCAATGGAAACGGACGGATAAATTATATGAACTCTGGTGTTTCCTCCAATTTATCAAAGCCTTAGAGAAAAAAAACTGGGAAATTGAAACGGGACCGGCGGTTATCAAAGAAGAAGGGCGGTACAGACTGTCTTCTCTCGAAGGCGGTGCCGCGATTATTCTCACGAGAGGAGAAGAAAAGGTACGCCTTGTTTATGACGGTTCTGTGCCCCAAAGTTCGGCGGAAACAGACCGGGCCGGTGCGCCGCTTTATACGAATAACAGTCACCGCCGTCCCGATTTCCGCATGGACTGCTATAAAGGCGACGAATATTTCGGATCCCTTGCCGCCGATTTCAAATACAGAGATATTTTCTTCCTCTGGCGTGATCCCGAAAGAAGTGCGGGTATCCGTAGCCAGTTCAATGCGTACAGGGATATGAATACGAAATTTTACAGGGACATGACGGAAGCGGAATCTTTAAGAAACAGCCGCCCAGTCAAGGAAGTATGGGCGGTCTTTCCTAAAGAAATTCCCGAAGGAAGTGACGATGATTTCAATCTCCGCTTCATTTCCCTTGCTCCCGGCCTTAAAGCAAACGAAAAGTTGGCGGATATGCTGGAAAATTACATAGAATCTCTCCATTAAAAAAGGTCCTCCCGCGGGTGTATCGGGAGGATTTTTGCGTTAAAGATAAAAACGCGGAACCATTAAAATCCGAATGACAGCCGTATTCTGAAATTTCTCACAAAAAAAGAACGATTTTATAGGTCAAGTATGACTGTTTGAGATATATTTTTGCGTTTTCTATACATTATATTCATAAAGTATAGACATCAGATTCAATAATGGTACAATATATATGATTGAAATATAAATGATTGTTGTCAAAGGGGGATACTATGAAACACTTAAAAAAAGCGGCACTGGCACTGGCATGTGCTTCGGTTCTCTGCATGGGACTTTCCGGTTGCGGCGGCGATAAAAAAGCAGATGCGCCGAAAGGAAATGCCGGTAATGACAAGGTTCTGACCGTCTATACCGCACGGAGTGAAAGTTTGAATAACCTCGTGATTCCTGCTTTTGAAAAGGAAACGGGAATTAAAGTCAATGTGATTGTGGCAGGGACAGGCCCGCTGGTAAAGAGAGTCGCTTCCGAAAAGGATAATCCCCAGGGGGACGTACTTTGGGCAGCTGACCAGACCATGCTGGAATCGCAAAAAGAATTATTTGAAAAATATGTATCTCCCGAAGATGCAAATATGCTGGAAGCCGCCAAAAATAAGACGGGGTATTTCTCTCCCGCTTTTGCGGATCCCACCGTATTTATCGTCAATAAAAAATTGGCAGGCGATATAAAAATTACAAGCTTTGCCGATTTGCTGAATCCTGCATTGAAAGGAAAAATCGCTTTCGGCGATCCCGCCAATTCCAGCTCTGCTTTCCAGTGCCTGATGGCTATGCTTTACGGCAACGGGAAAAACGGAGATCCCATGTCTCCCGAGGCTTGGGCTTATGTAGACAACTTTATTAAAAATCTGGACGGCAAATTACTGAACAGCTCCGGTGCAGTCCACAAAGGTGCAGCTGACGGAGAATATACGGTCGGCCTTACCTGGGAGGACCCGGCAGCAACTTATGTGAAGAACGGAGCGAATGTAGCTGTCGTATTCCCTGCAGAGGGCGCTATTTTCCCCGGTGAATCCGTACAGATTATCAAAGGGGCCAAGCATATGGAAAATGCAAAGAAATTTGTAGATTTCATGCTGTCGAAGAAAATCCAGGAAGAAGCGGGCAAGACACTTACGGTTCGTCCGCTCCGCAAAGGCGTTGCTTTGGCAGATTATATGACACCCCAGGATACCATCAAGGTGGTCCCGAATTATGATGAAGGCTGGGTATCCGAATATAAAAAGGAAATCGTTGCCGAATGGAATAAGCATCTCGAAAATTCCAGACAGTAATCAAAAGAACATAAAAACAAAGGGGCGTGGGGCGTTTAACGCTCCACCCTTTTTGGGTAGGAGAGAATGATGAGCGTTTCTATTAAAATTGACAAAGTGGTTAAAAAATATGGCGACCATGCCGTTGTAAACGGGTTGTCGCTGGATATACGGCCGGGAGAGTTTTTCACGCTTTTAGGACCGTCAGGTTGCGGAAAAACGACGCTTCTCCGCATGATTATCGGTTTCAACTCCGTCGAGGGGGGAACGATTTATGTGGATGAAAATGCAGTGAACGGAATTCCGCCGGACAAGAGAAATATGGGAATGGTGTTCCAGAACTATGCCATTTTCCCTCATATGTCGGTGAAAGATAATGTGGCTTTCGGTCTCCGCATGCGTCATGTGCCTGAAAATGAAATCGCCGAAAGGGTAGATCATATCCTGAAAGTAGTCAAAATCGATCATTTAAAGGACCGCATGCCTACTGCTCTTTCCGGCGGACAGCAGCAGCGTGTGGCACTGGCAAGAGCGATTGTCATACGCCCCCAGGTGCTTTTAATGGACGAGCCGCTTTCCAATTTGGACGCGAAACTCCGCATAGAAATGCGAAATGCCATCAAAGAAATCCAAAGACAGGTAGATATAACCACCGTCTATGTAACCCATGACCAGGAAGAAGCACTGGCCGTATCCGACAGGATTGCCGTTATGAACGGCGGTGTTATCCAGCAGATTGGAGAGCCTCAGGAAATTTATAAACGGCCGGCCAATGTTTTTGTTTCCACCTTTATCGGTCTTTCCAATTTGATCAATGCCTCTTACAAAGCCGGAAAAGTTTCTTTTGACGGAACGGAATATTCCGTTTCCGTGGATCATCTGGCCGATGATTTGCAGGAAGGGGAAAAGCTGATTGTTTCTGTCCGTCCCGAAGAATTTATTATGAAACCGGGAACGGGCGAAGGTCTGCACGGTAAAATCAAGTCCTCCGTTTTTTTGGGACTTGCAACCCATTATTTCCTGGAATCTGAGCAGGGCGAAGAATGGGAAATTCTGCAAACCGATACAAAGGAAATTTTGCCGGACGGCACGAATGTCACGCTCACGGTGAAGGAAGACTGCATTAATGTATTCCGCAAGGAAACAGAGCATACGGTCATCCAAAGGGAGTCATTATGAAAAAGAAACTGACAGTCTGGAATGTACTGAGCCTCTTGATTCTGTCCGCGTTTGCTCTTTTTGTGATGTATCCTCTCTTTCTGATTTTGTATAAGAGCGGAATCAACGGGGACACGGGGGCATTCACGATTGACAATTTTGCCCACTTTTTTGCCAAAAAATTCTATTGGGGGACAATGATCAATTCTCTCAAAGTGACCGTTGTATCCACTGTTTTATCGGCAGTCGTGGGACTTCCTCTTGCCTATCTCATGCGGAGTGTAAAAATCAGGGGCGGCAGCTTTTTAAATATTTTAATTGTGATTTCCTATTTATCCCCGCCTTTTATCGGTGCTTATGCATGGATACAGATGCTCGGAAGAAACGGAGTGGTAACCCACTTCATCAATGACCTTTTCGGGATACACTACGGCGGTGTTTACGGATTTGCCGGTATCGTCCTTGTCTTTACCTTGCAATCCTTTCCTCTCGTCTATATTTATGTATCCGGCGCTTTAAAAAATCTGGATAATTCACTGAATGAAGCGGCGGAAAGTCTCGGGTGCAGCCGTATGGGACGGATATGGAAAATCATCGTGCCGCTTGTGATGCCTACACTTCTTGCAAGCTCCATGCTGGTCTTTATGCGTGTCTTTGCCGATTTCGGGACACCGATGCTGATAGGCGAAGGCTACCAGACACTTCCGGTACTCATTTACAACCAGTTTATGGGCGAGGTTTCCGGGGATGACGGGTTTGCGGCAGCCATCTGCTGTATCGTCATCGGACTTACCATCGTTATGTTTTTTGTCCAACGCTTTCTGGCAACGAGAAATACGTATGCCATGACCGCATTAAAGCCGATGGTGGCGGAAAAAGCGAAGGGACTCAGAAATATACTGGCCCACCTTGCCGTTTATCTCACGGTAGGACTTGCGGTACTTCCCCAGTTTGTTGTTATTTATACCTCTTTCCTTGCCACTAACGGCGGCCAGGTATTTACCGGCGGATTTGCTTTACAAAGCTATGAGGCAACACTCTTTGCCAAGGATAATGATGTTATCTGGCATACGTATTTCCTCGGACTCTGTGCCATTGCCATTGTTCTTGTCGTCGGCGTTTTAATTGCTTATTTATCGATGAGAAAGAAAAATGCTTTGAACAGTGTCCTTGATGTGGTCACTATGTTTCCTTTTATCATTCCCGGCTCGGTACTCGGTATCGCTTTTGTCTTTGCCTTTAATAAGTCGCCTGTCATTTTGACCGGGACGGCACTCATCATGATTATTTCCTTTGCGGTACGGCGTATGCCCTATACAGTCCGCTCTTCGGCGGCGGTTTTGGGAAATATCAGCCCCAGCATTGAAGAGGCCGCTGTTTCTCTGGGAGCGTCGGAAATGACGACCTTCCGCAAAATTACGATTCCCATGATGGCGCCGGGCGTTCTGTCGGGGGCAATTATGAGTTGGGTGACCATTATCAGTGAATTGTCATCGTCAATCATCTTGTATACCAATTCCACACAGACACTGACGGTATCCATATATACGGAGGTTATTCGCGGAAACTACGGAAATGCCTCTGCTTATGCGACGATTCTTACTCTCACGTCCGTTCTTTCTCTTCTCATTTTCTATAAAGTGACGGGAAAGAGAGATGTATCGGTGTAGTATCAGGCGGTCATATCATATTTTGCAATAGAAAAAAGCGTTCCTTCCCGTTTGGGGAGAAACGCTTTTTTTATCAGCGGTGCAGGTTTTTTCTGTAAAAGATGTTGTGAGCCCTGCCCTGTTCGGTCGGAATGAGGAGATCGCCTTCTTGGGAGACGTATTTATCTTCCAGGAGAGAACGGTATACTTTCCTCGTAAACCGTTCCGGCCATTTCATGTGAATTGCCAGATTGGGAATCGCATTTTCCCGTGCAGCCGCTTCTGTACCGTCATGGAAGAGAAGATGCTGGAGAAGGGTTTCCCGTCCGAAGGAAAATCTCTGCTGTTTTCTTCTTCTGAAAGCGGCTACAAGGCCCGTCGAAGGAGCGGTGCAGAGAGAGAAGACAAATAAAAGGCCCAGCACCGATGCCATCATGCCCGCCAGCGACGTGTCGAGCCAGATGGCGCCGACAATACCTGCGACGGAACCGAAGGAACCGATGAGACAACTCAGTAAAAGACGGGACGCCATTGTTTTCGTCCAAAGGGAAGCGGTCATGGCAGGAATAATCATGAAAGCAATGACCAGAATGGAACCGATGGATTGGAAAGCGGTGACGGCAGTGAGAGATACAAGTCCCATAAGTCCGTAGTGAATCAGTGCAGGCGAGAAGCCGAGTATTTTAGACAGAACGGGATCGAAGGTGGCAAGCTTCAGTTCTTTATAGAAAAGAGTAATGATTGCCGCGACGATGATAAAAACAATACCGCTCGTGTATATGCCTCTTGCACCGTAATCCGTGCCGTCGATGATCAGGCGGTCGAAGGGGGCAAAAGCGAGTTCACCGAGAAGTACGCAGTCCGTGTCTATGTGGACGTTGCCGGCGTAGCGGGTGACAAGAATAACGGCGATACTGAAGAGGAAGGGAAATATAAGTCCGATGGCCGCATCAGAAGCGACAAGACGGCTTCTGTACAGCGATTCCACAAGCCAGACGGTGAGTACGCCCATGAGCGTCGCACCGACGATAAGAAACGGGGAATCCAGACTTCCGGTGAGAAGGAAGGCGAGAATAATCCCTAAAAGTACGGTGTGGCTGATTGCGTCGGTGAGCATGGACATTCGACGGAGTACAAGGAAGTTCCCCGGCAAAGCACAGCTGATTGCCGTAAAAAGGGCAATAACAAGTATTTCAGCAAAAGAATTCATAGGACGCCTCCTTTTTTAGCAGGAGCAGCCAGTCTTTTGTGATGTAAATACTGACTTACCAAACCTCTTCGCGGAGCAAAAAGCAGACTGGTGATAACGATGACTGAGGCGGCGACGACGATAGCGGGCCCTGTCGGCATTTTGGAAATGGACGAGCTTGCTATCGTGCCTGTTGCCGATGAAACGGCCCCGAAGAGGGCAGATAAAAGAACCATCGGTTCAAGCCGTCTTGTCCATTGGCGGGCCGCCACAGAGGGGGCAATCAGCATGGCACTCATGAGAATGATACCTACCGCCTGGATAGACAGTAAAACGGTCATCATCGTCAGGAAAGAAAGGAGAACATTTAATTTTCCTCCCGGCAATCCGAGCGCTCCCGCATAGTCGGGATCAAAGGCCATGAGTTTCAATTCTTTCCAAAAAAGTACGACCAGTAAAAGCACAATCAAGGAAAGGCTCGTCGTAAGAATGACGTCTCTGTAGAGAATGGTAGAGGCCTGTCCGAAAATAAACTGGTTCAGCCCTGCCTGGTTCGCATTTCCCGAATGCTGGATGATAGCGGCCAGTACAAGACCGGCTCCGAAGAACCCGGAAAGAACGGAAGCAAGGACACCGTCAAAAGGAAGACGGGTGTATTGCCGTGCCATAAGAATCAGTCCCGTTGCTACCAGTGCGGAAATAAAAGCACCGAGAAGAAGTCCGTCCAGACTTTTTACGCCGAGAAACATAAAAGCAAGCATGATGCCGGGATACGATGAGTGGGCAATCCCGTCACCCAAAAGCGCTTCTCTGCGGAGAACGATGAAAGAACCGAGGACACCGCAAAGAATGCCCAGTATGGTTGTTCCTGCAAGGACTACCCGGAAGGTATAGTCGCTCCAAAGGGGAGAACTAAGTATTTCCATCAGACTCACTCTCCTTAGACAGGGGAGAAAATGTTTTTTCTATATTTTCCCGGGTAAAAATATCTGCGACCGGTCCTTCGGCAACCAGCTGCCGGTTAATCATGGCAACTCTGTCGAAATACTGTGATACGGTCTGGAGAGCATGGTGGACGACGACAATCGTTTTTCCTTGGGACTGCATTTCTTTCAAAAGAGTGACGATGACTTTTTCCGTCTGGGCATCGACTCCTTTAAAAGGTTCGTCCAAAAGATAGACACTTGCTTTTTGCGCCAGTGCCCGGGCAAGGAATACACGCTGCTGCTGTCCGCCGGAAAGCTCATTGATTTGGCGGGACTGATACTCTCCCATGCCGACACGGAAAATCATTTCCTCGGCAATCAGTTTATCGCTTCTGCCCGGCCGGCGGCACCAGCCTGCATGGCCGTAGCGTCCCATGAGGACGATGTCGGAAACAGTAGCCGGGAAATCCCAGTTCACGGAACCGTTTTGGGGGACATAGGCGATTTTCTTTCTCGCTTTTTTGGGAGATTCTTCCCCGTCGATAGAAAAACGGAGCCGTCCCGAAACAGGAATCAATAAATTCAGAATAATTTTTAAAAGTGTAGATTTACCGGCACCGTTAGGACCTACAATACCCATCAGAGTGCCTTTCGGGATGTTTAAATCCAGATCCCAGAGAACAGGCTGCCGGTTATAGGCGGCCGTAATATCTTCCAATTCAATAACGTTCTGCATGGATGTAATCACCTCTTTCTCAAGCTGAAATGTATAAAAGGCAGGACCGACAAAAAAGAAATCGCCCGGCGTATAAAAAGGGAAGAGGGACCCTCCCATTTAAGATGTTTCTTCTTTGAAGGGTCCCTCCGTTCCGTATACAGTTTTACCGGCATTAACGGAGTGCTCCGGTAATGGTTTTTATATTGTGTTCATACATGCCGATATATGTACCTTCTTTTGTCGATTCATCGCCGAGAGAGTCGGAGTAGAGTTCGCCGCCGATGGAAACATCAAATCCGTTGGCTTTAACGGCCGCCTGGAGAGATTCGATTGTTTTGTGCGGAACGGAAGATTCTACAAAGACCGCTTTGATTTTATGGTCTGCAATGAAACGGGCCAGTTCGCTGATGTCGGAAGTACCGGCTTCGCTGGCGGTGCTGATGCCTTGGATACCCTTAACTTCGAAACCGTAATCTCTTGCGAAATAAGCAAATGCATCGTGAGCGGTTACAAGGACACGGGCACTTTGAGGAACGGTAGCGACTTCTTTTTTGATTTCCTTGTCCAAATCGTCCAGTTTGGCAAGGTAAGCTTTCAAATTGGCTTCATAATAGGATTTATTCTGCGGATCCTTGGCAGAAAAGCCTTTGCAAACTTCACCGGCCGCTTTTTTCCAGTTATTTACAGAGAACCAGATGTGCGGATCCTTTGTTTTTTCACCGTCTTCTTCAAAATCAAGAAGTGTAGATTTATCAAGGCCGTCGCTGACACGAATCATCGGTTTTTTATTTTTGGCAAGATTATCAAAAATAGCACCCATCTTTCCTTCCAGATGAACGCCGTTGTAAACGACGATGTCAGCTTTATTCATGGCATCTACGTCACCGGCACTGGCCTGATAGAGGTGGGGATCGACGCCGGCTTTCATGAGGCCCGATACTTCAACTTTATCTCCGCCGATTTGTTTTGATAAATCAGTGAGCATTGTCGTGGTGGCAACAACTTTCATTTTTCCAGATTCTTTGGGTGCGGCTTCCTGGCTTTTTCCGCAACCGGAAGACATACAAACGGCCCCGAGAAGTGCCAGGGGCAGGCAAATCCATAACAATATTTTTTTGAACATAACAGTCTCCTTTATAAAATATTACAACAAAAATTACCGAAAACTTTCGTTGCTTTGGATATATTAACACAATAGTTAGATAATGTAAATATTTAAAATCGGTAAACCTAAAATATTTAATTATATATGCAAGATAAAATAGAAAGGGCATACCGCTTAATTATAATTAAAGGATTTAAGAAGTTCTGATTTACGTGATAAGAAAGGACGTTTTGAAAAAGAGATGAAAATTTTATATAATGAGTAGACTAAAAAGAAAAGACAGTATAAATCTCTGTGATAAAAGGAATTTAAAGGAAAGAAGGATTTAAATTGTATCTTATAGATACGTATGATGTTATTGTTGTCGGTGCGGGCCATGCAGGCTGTGAAGCGGCGCTTGCGGCGGCGCGGATGGGATGTAAGACACTTCTGACGACGATTTCTCTCGACAATGTAGCGATGATGCCCTGCAATCCCGCCATCGGCGGACCGGGGAAGAGTCATCTCGTAAAAGAAATAGATGCTCTCGGCGGCGAAATGGGAATTGCAGCAGATAAGACGGCAATCCAGATGCGCATGCTGAACCGCGGAAAAGGACCGGCGGTCTATTCTCTCCGTGCCCAGTCGGATAAGGGGGCGTACCACCGTTACATGAAACAGGTGGTGGAAAATACGGAAAATCTCGATTTGCGCCAGATGCAGGTGACGGATATCCTCGTAGAAAACGGACGGTGCGTCGGAATTACTACGGAACTTCACGAGGAATACAGAGCGAAAGCGGTCATTCTTTGCACAGGCACATATTTGGAAAGCATGATTATTATAGGAGACGTTATGTATTCCGGCGGACCGAACGGAATGCGTCCGTCCCACGGACTTTCGGATAACTTAAAAAAACACGGAATTTCTATGCTTCGTTTCAAGACAGGAACGCCGAGCCGTGTCGATATACGGAGTCTTCATAAGGAAAAAATGATTCCCGAAGAAGGCGATCCGGAAAACCACGCTTTTTCTTTCTTGAGCGAAAGAGAAGATAGAAATGAAAGAATCTGCTGGCTCACCTATACCAATGAAGAAACCCATACCATTATCAGGGACAACATCATGAGAGCTCCGAAATATGCGGGGAAAACGCATGGTGTAGGAGCCAGATATTGTCCGTCTATTGAAGATAAAGTCATCCGCTTTGCCGATAAAGACAGGCACCAGCTTTTTGTAGAACCGGAAGGACTCGACACGACGGAAATGTACGTTCAGGGCATGTCCACATCCCTTCCCATGGATGTGCAGTATGCTTTTTTAAGAACCATACCCGGCCTTGAAGATGTGAAGCTCATGCGGCCCGCCTATGCCATCGAATATGATCTCATCGACCCGCTGCAGCTCTATCCCACACTGGAACTGATTCACCTGGAAGGACTTTATTCGGCAGGGCAATCGAACGGAACGAGCGGCTATGAAGAAGCGGCGGCACAGGGACTCATGGCAGGCATTAATGCGGCGCTGAAAATCAAAGGGAAAGACCCGTTCATTCTGGCCCGTCACGAAGCTTATATCGGAACGCTCATTGATGACCTTGTGACCAAAGGAACAGACGAGCCGTACCGTATGATGACAAGCAGAAGCGAATACCGCCTCATTCTCCGCCAGGACAATGCCGACCTCAGGCTCACTCCGAAAGGATATGAAATCGGACTCGTCACGGAAGAGAGATACAAGCACTTCACAGAGCGGAAAGAAAAACTGGAAGAAGCCCTTTCCTATATCAGGACAAAGCGGTTTACTCCGAAAAAAGAAATCAATGAAGCACTGGAACGAATCGGCACGGCACCGCTGACTACGGGAATGGGGGCCGATCAGATTCTCAAACGGCCCGAAATGACTTACCGGAAAATGGTGGAAGCTCTCGGCTGTCCCGTCTTTGATGCGGAAGCGACGGAAGAAATGGAAATCACCGTGAAATATGAAGGCTATATTGCCCGCCAGGAATCGGCTATCCGCAAAGCGGCCCGTATGGAAAGTGAAAAAATGCCCGCCGATATGGATTATTTAAATCTGGAAGGAATTTCTATAGAAGCCCGGCAAAAATTAGATAAAATCCGTCCCGTATCACTGGGGCAGGCATCACGTATTTCCGGCGTATCTCCGGCGGATATGTCGGTCCTCATGGTATATCTGAAACAGAAAAAAGGAAATACCGTAACAAAAGAATAAAAATAAAAAACTCTGTCTGAAAAAAGGCGGAGTTTTTTGTTTTTGTAAAACTATGATTTCTTTCTTCCTTAGTTGTAAGCTTCCCCCCCCAACTCGGAGGGAAGTGCCGAGCAAAGCGAGGCGATAGGGGAAAGCTTGCGTACAAAGGAAAAGGACTGTTTACCAAAATAAATTTATTTTTTTCTTAAAATCAAGTGAAGAAACGGTGTCTATTTGATATACTTGTAGTAGTATATGGTGCGGTATGAAGGAGGATATAATGACCGTCAGGGAAATGATGGAAGCATTAGGTCTTGCGGCAGATGAGGAAGCCGCCGGCAAATTGACAGAGTATAATGGCATGCTGATGGAGATGAATAAGAAGGTCAATCTCACGGGCATTAAAGATACGGAAGAAAGTCTGGTCAAGAATGTATATGATTCGATGACCGTTTACAATGAAAAATATTTTCCCCGGGACGGACGGATTCTCGATTTGGGAACCGGCGGCGGTTTTCCCGGTATTCCCCTTGCCGTTTTGCGGCCGGATATGCAGGTGGTACTGATGGATTCCGTTTTGAAAAAGCTGAATTTTATTGAAAGTGCTGCGGCCAAGCTGGAAATAAAGAACGTGAAAATTATGCATATGCGTGCCGAAGAAGGCGGACGGAGACGGAAAACGAGAGAGTCCTTTGATGTGGTCACCGCAAGAGCGGTGAAAATGCTCCCTGTCATTGCGGAATGGGCGATGCCTTTTGTGAAGGTCGGAGGTATCTTTGCCGCGATGAAAGGACCGGGAGCGGAAGAAGAACTCAAAGACGCGGGAAAAATTTTGCAGGAACTTCAGGGCGAGCTTATCGAAAAAAAGGATTTGGAATTACCGGGTGGAGAAAAGCGTTCTATTCTCTATTTCCGTAAAACAGGTCCTTGCCCGAAGACATATCCGCGGAAAGTGGGTATTGCGGAAAAGAAACCGGTTATAGGAACGTTATAACAAAGAGCGGGCTGTCTTTATGACGGTCCGTTTTGTCGTGAAAAGAGAAATAAGGCAGTCGTTATTTCAGCGGCGGCAGGAGAAATTTATATAAGAGGGAAATGTATGAAACTCTATCAGGCGGCAAATCCCGAAATGGCAGTGCGCCATATTTTACAGGCGGCCATGGAAGAAAAGGCAAGTGATGTCCATATCGCTCCCGAGGAAGACGGGGTTTATGTCCGTTTCCGTAAAGACGGCAAACTTTCCATGTTCGGGAAATGGCCTTTGTTAATGGCACAGGGGTTTTCGGTGCGGATGAAAGTGCTGGGCGGTATGAATGTGGGAGAAACAAGACTTCCCCAAGACGGAAGTTTTTCCGAAACAGCCGGGGGTGTCACTTGGGATTTCCGTATTTCCGTCATGCCCACCATTAAGGGAGAAACGATTGTTATCCGTATTTTATCGGGAGCGGTCGGGTTTATTGAAAAGAATCATTTGGGAATGACGGAATTCCAACGACAGGTGTTTGAAAAAAGATTGTTGCGGAAAAGCGGCCTTGTTTTGACTACGGGACCTACGGGAAGCGGAAAGACATCGACCCTTTATGCGGCGCTCAAGCTGGTGCTGGCACCCGAAATTTCCGCGATTTCCATTGAAGATCCTGTGGAGTACCGCATTCACGGCATGACACAGGTGCAGGTGAATGAAAAGGCGGGACTTACTTTCGCCAAAGGATTGAAAGCGCTTGTCAGGCAGGATCCCGATGTGGTAATGATTGGGGAAATACGGGACAGGGAAACGGCGGAAATAGCAGTCCACGCGGCACTGACAGGTCATCTTGTGCTGTCGTCGCTCCATACAAATGATGCGGTGTCCGCTGCAGCACGGCTTACGGATATGGGTATACCGCCGTATCTTCTTGCCGCCTCGCTTTCGCTTGTGATTTCCCAACGGCTTGCGGTAAAACTGGAAGATGAGGGAAAAGAGGAATTTACTATCGGCACGGAAGACATACGCCGTGATTTTCTTCCGCCTGCATTTTTAGGTAAAAAAGGATATAAAGGAAATGAAAAAGGGCGGACCGGTATTTTTGAAATGCTGGAAATCGGAAAAGACGAGCGGAAAGCACTTCATGAAAAAGCGGAAAGCGCCCGTCTTTCGGAACTGATGAAACAACAAGGTCAGAAAACAATCGGAGAAATAGCGGAGGAACGTATGGAAGAAGGAATGATTTCACCCGGAGAGGCGGCGATTCTTTATGAAATCCGGTGAGGAACGTATGAATACTTTAAAGAAAATACTGGACAGATTTCCGGAAGCAACGGATATCCATTTCACAGAAAACGGAACGGTCATGGTTCGTGAGGGTGGAACACTCGTCACGGCAGAAAATACGGATGCGGCCCTTCTGGGAAAAGAAATATGGGACAGCCTGAGTGCGGAAAAAAGGAGTGTCTGCACGAAAGAAAAAGTTTGCGATGCCTCTCTTGAGGAAAGCGGAGTCCGTATCCGTGTACATCTCTACCGGGCAGGCGGTCTTTTTTGCGGGGCCCTCCGGATTCTTCCCTCGCTTGACCGTGTGGAAAAGGATCCCGATGAAGACTGGATAGAAGAAGTGGCGGACCTTGAAACGGGACTCGTCATCATTTCAGGACCGTCAGGGAGCGGGAAAAGTACGACTCTGGCGAGAATACTGACCAAAATAGGAGAAAAAAGAGCCTGTCATATCGTGACACTTGAAGATCCGGCGGAGTATCTGATTTCTTCGTCCCGTGCGCTCGTTCACCAGCGTGAGGTGGGAGAGGACGTAACGGATTTTGCCGAGGGAATCAGGGAGTCGCTGAGAGAAGATCCCGACGTGATTGCCATCGGGGAAATGCGGGATAAAGAGACCGTGCAGGCCGCACTTATGGCGGCAGAAACGGGGCATCTCGTGATTGCCACACTTCATAACGGAAACGTCAGGGAAGCATTGGGACGGATGATACACACGTTCCCTGGAGAAGAGCAGAAAGAAATCAGAGGTATTCTTGCCGGTGTATTGCGCTCCGTTTCAGCCCAAAGACTTTGGCAGGGCAAAGAAAAAACGTTCCTTCTCCGTGAAATTCTCTGGAACACGCCGGCCGTTTCTAATCTGATACGGCAGGGACGGGAAGAACAAATCGCCTCTTATATGGAAACGGGAACGAAACAGATGCGCACGTTAAAACAGGCGGCGTACCGTTTGAAAAAAGTGACGGCAGAGGAAAGAAAAGAAATTCTTGCGTACATAGAAAAATAAGGACAGGGAATATGTATTTCAGATACAAAGCCTATGAAGAGGGCGGATCGGTCCGTGAAGGAATCATAGAGGGCACGGCGGCAGAAGATGTACGGGCGGAAATCAGAAACGGCGGACTTCATCTGGTTTCCCTTTCGGAAATAAAAAAAGCGGGAAAGACATCGTTTTTATCTCCCGCACCGTTGGCTCTTTTTGCCGGTGAATGGTCGGCCCTTATTTCCGCAGGCATTCCCGTGACGGAGGCACTTTCCGTTTTGCGGGACGGACAGGGGAAAAAAGAAAAGCAGGTACTTTTGGAACTGCAGTCCACCATAGAAGCGGGACACGGAATCAGTGAGTCCTTCAGAAAATCAGGGGCATTTCCCCCTTTTTTCTGTGCTCTTCTGCAAGTCGGGGAGCTGTCGGGAACCTTGCCCGACCAACTTTCTCTGGCGGCCGCCTGCTACAAAAAAGAAGCGGTGCTTATGCAAAATCTCAGACTGGCTCTCTTATATCCCCTGACAGTTCTTCTTTTTGCCGTTTTGGTATCTGTTCTGGTACTGGCCTTTCTTTTACCGTCTTTTGCTCTTTTATTCGATGCGCTTGCCGTTCCTCTTCCGGGGGTGACACGGGCGGCTTTAGCGGCCGGTTTGTTTTTGCAAAAGCATGGAATCATCGTATCGGTTGTCATACTGTCTTTCCTGTGGGTGTTATTCCGTTGGACACGGACGGAAAAGGGAAAAGAAAAAACGGATGCCCTGCTTTTTCGCTCCGCCTTTGTGCGGAAAACGATTCTGGTCCGCTTTACAAGAGCGTTGTCGGCACTTTTGGAAAGCGGAGTGACCTTATCGGAAGCGCTGAAACAAACGGCACTCATGGAAAATAATCTGACCGCCTCAAGGGAAATATTCAAATGGGCGGCGGCTGTCGAAAAAGGCGGCGATTTTCCGAAACTTGTCACGGAGTCGGGATGGACGGGAAACGCTTTTCCCCGTATGCTCCGGGCCGGTATGGAAAGCGGACAACTGCCGCTTTTTTTGAAACATGCCGCAGAATGGATATCCGGAGATGTGGACATGAAATTGCGGCGCTTCCGGAAAATGGCGGAGCCTGTACTTCTCCTTGTGGTAGGTGCTATAGTCGCCGCGCTGGTATTTTCCGTTATCATTCCTGTTTTTCAGGCGGCAGGAGCGGTACAGGGCCTCTGATTTCCCGGAAGTTTTTTATAAGCCGGTGATACTCAACTCACAGAAAGGAGCCGGTTATGATACAAGGCTGTATTTTTGATATGGACGGCCTGCTTTTTGATACGGAACGGATTTTCCAGGAAAACTGGGAGAAAATAGCCGCCGAGCGGGGGATTGTTCTTCCACCTTCTTTTGCAGGGGACATCATGGGAACGAGCGGAGAAAAAATGAACCGCATTCTTGAAACATATTACCGTCCCTATAGGGGAGAAGAAATACAGAGAGAATGCAAAAAACGAGTGGAAGCCGTACTCAAAAATCACGTGCCCCTGATGCCCGGCGCCCTAGAAATTCTCGAAACCTGCAAAGCATTGCAGATAAAAACTGCCGTCGCAAGCAGCAGCCCGATGGAACAAATAAAAGCCAACCTTTCCCGTACGGGAACAGACGTCTTTTTCGATGCCCTTGTGAGCGGTGAAGAAGTGAAAAAGGGGAAACCTGCGCCGGATATATTTCTTCTGGCGGCAGAAAGAATTCATGTCCCGCCTGCCTCTTGCCTTGTCTTTGAAGACAGTCCCCACGGGATTGCCGGAGCCGCTGAAGGCGGATTTGTCCCCGTTATGATTCCCTGTCTTCTCCCGCCTACAGAGGAAAATAAAAAAGTCGCATATATTTACAAAAATCTCCGGGAAGCGGGACAGACCCTTTTAAAGAGGAAATAAATTTGTTATACTGAAAAGTGGAAAATTATGCAAAGGAGGCGGCAACTATGGCATTGCCTATCAAGGACATACTTCTGCTCGACTATTTTGACGGCAAACCGCTGCATACGCAGATGCCGTCTTATTTGCAATCTACTTACGGAAAAGATGCACAAGTGCGGATAGACCGTCTCTATGCGGACGAATGGATCAGGGAAAGTAAGCCCCAGGAAACATTGAATATGCTTCCCGATAAGGCACTTTCCGATTTTTTAAAAAAGCACGGCCTTTCGGGAGAAGGCTCGCACGCCGAGCTTGTCCGCCGTATTATCTCTGATATTGCGGAAAAAGAATATGCCCACGGCGTACCCAAAATCTATGTGGTGGAGCAAAAAGGAAAAGAGGAAATCGGCCACCATATGGCTTATATACTGAACGTTCGTGAAAAATACGGACTGACGGAAGGAGAAATCGGTGAATCCAAGGCGGCACTGGCACTGAAAGGAAATCCCTACACTGCCAGAGATGTTCTCGCCCGGGCCTTTCACCAAAAGATTTCCATTTATACCATGGCAGGCGAATGGTCGAAACTGCGGAACTTGTACTACATCATTGCCAATTTCCATCTCCGCGGCGGTGAGCAGGATAAAACACTTTCCTATCTCTTCCTTGTTTTCTTTCTCGATATGTCGGGCATGGGAAATAAAAATACGGTCACACCCTATGAAAATCTCTTTCCCACGCAGAAAGGCATGGTTCTTCTGATGGATGAGTTACGGCACAAAGAAAAAATGACCGTCGAAAGTGTGAGGAGCGCCTTCCTTTCCTCTATCGCCAGAATGGCACCGCGTCTTCCTTTTTCCTACTTCTCGCCCCAAATTATGGCGGACCAGTTGCTGGAAAGACTGCGCGGCGTTCCTTTCAACGGAGCGAAATACATTGCCGATAAAAATGTACCCGATGCTTCTTCCAAAGCCTACCACTATGTACCGTGGGGAAGAAACGAAGCAAAAAAAGAACAAGAGCCGCCGAAATTTTCACGGCCGAAAATTATGGCACCTCCCGTGCTGAGAATGCCCGCCTTCACCGCACCGGCTCCCTTTGAATCCACAGAGGACAGAAAAAGAAGAGAAGAACGGATGAAACGGGCAGCGGTGACAAGAAAAAGACCGGTTATCGAAAAAGAAGAGAAAAAAGGAATCTGGGAACAATTCAAAAAATGGCTCTGAAAGAGTGAAAAAACAGAGAGAAATATGCTACAATAAATTTCGCAGGCGTCTATAGCTCAGCTGGATAGAGCAACGGTTTCCTAAACCGTGTGTCGGCAGTTCGAATCTGCCTAGGCGCACCAGAATACACAGACTTTTCTGTCAAAGGAAAAGTCTTTTTTGTTTTTAACTCTCCCTTTTCATGAGTTAAACTCTTTCTAAATACAGATAAAAAGCAGGTATGAAAAATAAGTGAAAGTTGTCCGAAGATATCGTAACAGGAGATACGGAAGAGTATGTTTCTATGTGCTTGAAAAAATTCAAAAAAATATGGTCCGGACAGTTCACACAAAAGCAATAAAGCGGTATATTTATAGTAGTGGTATTTCTTTTTTTAGCCTGTATCCGGAGATAAAACTTCATGCAGGATTAAAAGAAAAACACAGAAAAAAGCTTGATTTTTTATTTTTCTTAATTAAAATTAATTTGTAGTTAATGTTTAGAAAGGTACGTATTTCAGAAAGAAGGTGCCAAATGAAATTGGTAGAACAAGCCGGTGATTCGATTACGAAAGTATTGCCGGAAGTGAAAGAGATGTATGTACATCTCCATGAAAATCCTGAATTATCCATGCAGGAAAAGGAAACTTGTACTTTTATTGCAGGGAAACTGAAAGAACTGGGTATTGAAGTTCTTGCAGGTGTCGGCGGCACAGGTGTTGTCGGAATCATCCGCAACGGTGACGGTGCGACGGTCATGCTTCGTGCCGACATGGATGCACTGCCCATGAAAGAAGCGACAGGTGTTCCTTATGCAAGCACCAAAACGATGGTAAACCGCAAGGGAGAAGAAACTCCCGTTTCCCATATGTGCGGTCATGATATGCATTCCAGCTGGCTTTTCGGTACACTGAAAGTATTACTGGAACAGAAAGAACACTGGAAAGGCACGGTTATTGCTATATTCCAGCCGGGAGAAGAAACGGCGGAAGGTTCGCAGGCTATGCTTGATGACGGCCTGATGAATATAGTTCCGAAACCTGATGTGGTTCTCGGACAGCATATGATGTCTTATAAAGCAGGAACGGTAGGCTACAGAGCAGGACAGATTCTGACAGCCGGCGACAGCCTGAAAGTGACATTCTTCGGTGCCGGCGGTCACGGCGGAATGCCGCAGAATGCGATCGACCCCGTTGTTATGGCATCCGCAGCCGTTATGAGACTGCAGACCATCGTTTCCAGAGAAGTATCTCCCCAGGGACAGGCTGTTGTCACTATCGGAGAATTCCATGCCGGGAAAGCAGAAAATATTATTCCCGACGAAGCGTATATCAAACTGAATGTAAGAACGACCGATGAAGATGTCAGACTTCATGTCCTTGATGCCATTAAACGCATTTGCAAGGCGGAAGCGGAAGCATCCCGTGCTCCGAAAGCACCGGAATTTGAGGAAATCAATAACTATCCGCTGACATTGAATGATAAAGAAGCCACAGAAAAAATTGCAGAAGCATTCCACGCCCAATTCGGTGACCTTGCTTTTGAAACTCCGCCGGCCGGAGCCAGTGAAGACTTCAGCCGTTTCGGCAGAGCATGGAAAGTACCGTATGTATACTGGTTTGTCGGCGGTACGGATATAAAGAAATATGAAAAAGCGGTAGCAGACGGAACGACAGACAGCCTGCCCGGACCGCATTCCCCGTTCTGGGCACCTGCACTGGAACCGACCATGAGAACCGGTATTGAAACGATGTTGACCGCCGCAGGCTTGTGGCTGGGAAAATAAAGGGAGGAACGATATGAGTGATAAAGACACAGCCCAAGGCTATGTAGGAAATGACAGGCTTCTTTTAGGTATCGTTCTTGCAGTCGTCACATTCTGGCTTTTTGCCCAGACGACACTCAATGTAGCACCTGATATGCGGGCCGATTTGGGGATTACGGAAAACTGGAGCAATATTGCCGTCAGCATTACCGCTCTCTTTTTCGGTATTTTCACCGTCGTATTCGGCGGATTGGGTGATAAATTCGGCCGTGTGAAAGTTACAATGATCGGTGTGGTTTTAAACATCATCGGCTCTCTTCTGATTGCCCTTTCTCCGTCAGGAACCGTAGTATTTCTTATGGCAGGGCGTATCATCCAAGGGCTGTCGGCAGCCTGCATTATGCCGTCCACACTGGCTCTTTTGAAAAGCTATTATGACGGGGCTTCCCGCCAGAGAGCTGTCAGCTACTGGTCCATCGGTTCCTGGGGCGGCTCGGGACTCTGCTCCCTCTTCGGCGGCGCTGTCGCTTCCAGTTTCGGCTGGCGTTACATATTCTTTGGTTCCGTTGTTGTTTCCCTTATCAGTTTGTACCTCATTAAAGGAACACCGGAAAGCAAAGTGGAAAATAAAGGCGGAAGCTTCGACTGGCCCGGACTGGCAACCTTTATGGTGGCTCTTGTTTCCTTAAATGTTGTCATCGGACAGGGTGCCAAACTCGGTTGGACAAGCCCTGTGATTCTCGGACTTATCGTTGTATTTTTCGTCAGCTTTGCCGCATTCTACCATGTGGAATCAAACAGCGGCAATGCCTTCGTTGATTTCAAATTATTTAATAATACGACCTATGCAGGGGCGACACTTTCCAACTTCCTCCTGAACGGTGCGGCAGGAACTATCCTGGTATCCCTGGGCCTTTTGCAGGCAGGAGCCAATATGTCCTCCTTTGAAGCCGGCATGGTCACATTGGGATACCTGATTGCGATTCTCGCAACGATCCGTGTAGGTGAAAAACTTCTCCAGAAATGGGGCGCAAGGAAACCGATGATTATCGGCTGCAGCATTACGGCTACCGGTATCATTCTTACCTCTTTCAGTTTCCTTTACACTTGGCAGTATCTCATCGCTGCCGTAGCAGGATTCACCTTATTCGGTATCGGCCTCGGCTTCTATGCGACACCCTCTACCGATGCGGCTTTATCAAACGTACCGGCGGAACAGGCAGGCTCGGCGGCAGGTATTTACAAAATGGCCTCTTCTTTGGGCGCAGCTTTCGGCGTTGCTCTTTCTGCCGCTATTTTTACGGGACTGAACGGAAGCGGTTTTGTTCTTCTGCAAAATATCTTTGTAGGACGAACGGATAATACAGAAATCCGGTTTGCCGCCATGGTAGCACTCCTCTTCAATGTACTTATGACACTCATTGCCATACTTGCCATTATGAAGACAGTACCGAAAAAGAAATAAAAGAAATAAAAAACAACTGCCGTGAAGAATACCTGCAGTTGTTTTTTTATTGTTCCGGAAATTTTTATAATCTTCAGCGGATACGTAAAAGGCGGTTTCTGTAGCGGCTGACAAGAAAAGCGGAAAGAACGATTTTCAAAAGATCGCCGGGGATAAAAGGAAATACGCAAAGTGTCAAAGCCGTCCACATATCCGTATGGGTGAGATAAACGAACCAGGCGATACCGAATACATAGCACACCAGATTTCCCAAGAAAACAGCGCCGAAAAGCTTGATAAATTTATATTCCGTTTTCTCACAAAGCCAACCCACCGCAAAAGCCATGGGAGCAAAACCTAAAAGAAATCCCCCCGTAGGCCCGGCAAACATGTGAATCCCGCCGCGGAACATAGAAAAAACAGGAACCCCCGCCGCACCGAGAAGAAGATAAATCAGGAGCGCCAAAAATCCGTACCGTTTCCCCAAAAATCCGCCGGCCAGCATGGCCCCTAAGGAAGCAAGAGAAATAGGAACAGGCTGGATCGGAATGATAAGCTGCGCCAAAACGGCACAAGCAGCCGCAAAAAGCGCCGCCAAAACCTGCATTCTTATTTTAGTATTTTCCATAGAAACACCTCTTTCTGTTTTTTATAGGTTGATTATACGGGAATAAAAATATAATGTCAACTGAAAATATTTTTCGGTTTACAATATAACTGATATAAGAGAAGAATAAAAATAAAAGAAAAAAGAAATATCTGTAAAAAAGGAGACAGATATTTTTTTATGCCCGAAAACAAGAAAATAAGGATAGCAAAAACAAAAAATACCAAAATAACGCACAAAAAAGCTGCCCCCGCTTGACGGGAAGCAAGCGAACCGCTTTTCGAGGAGCGGAGCGACGCTGCAAAAGTGAGTGAGACGCCATACCCGACCAACGGGAGCGGTAAGAATCTAGGCAAAGGATACAGGATTTAAGTATTCTGACCTGTGTACGCACTCTTGCCCCTATCGCCTCGCAAGGCTCGGCACTTCCCTCCGAGTTCGGGGGAAGCTTACACTAAGGAAGAAAGAAATTATAGTTTTTAAAATGAGTAAAAACGAAAAATAAGAAAATAGCTCTAACAGAAAAGCCGTCCCCGCTTGTCGGGGAAGGTGTCAACCGACAGGTTGACGGAAGGGGGAAGTGTGAGCAGACATATAAGAAATATTTTTTTGTGACAGCTGAAAACGGTTTACCGGTCAAGTATAATAAAGGCAAGAAAGAATTCATATTTCATTCATTTATTTAGTGACAGGGATTCAAAAGTGAACCCCTTTATAAGGAGGATCTATGGGTCTGATTAAAGCGGGAATCGGTGCGGCAGGCGGTGTACTGGCGGACCAGTGGAAAGAATTTTTCTATTGCGACAGTATGCCTGCCGATGTGCTGATGATGAAAGGGCAAAAGCGGACCGGCGGGCGGAGTTCGAATACCGGCGGTGAGGATAATATCATATCCGACGGGTCGGTGATTGCCGTTAATAACGGACAGTGCATGATGATTGTCGAGTCCGGCAAGGTGGTGGATCTTTGTTCCGAGCCGGGGCAGTATACGTATGACCGTTCCACAGAGCCGTCTCTTTTTACAGGCGGTCTGAATAAGGAAAGCATACTTGCCGTGTTCAAGCAGATAGGCCGCCGTTTTACTTTTGGCGGGGATACGGGCAAGGACCAGCGGGTCTATTATTTCAATACGAAGGAAATTGTAGGAAATAAATACGGTACACCCAGTGAGATTCCGTTCAAGGTATCTGATGACGATACGGGACTGAAATTGTCGGTCCGTATCCGTTGTTTCGGCGAGTATTCTTATAAAATTGTCGACCCCATTCTGTTTTATACGAATGTGGCAGGAAATGCGGAAGACCGCTACGAGAGGAGCCAGCTTGACAGCCAGCTCAAGTCGGAGCTTCTCACTGCACTCCAACCTGCTTTTGCGAAAATTTCGGCACAGCGTATTGATTATACGGAACTGGCAGGGCATACGAATGAAATTGCCGATGCTTTAAATGAAGTTCTTTCCAAAAAATGGACGGAACTCCGGGGGATTGCGGTCGTTTCTTTCGGTGTGAACAGTGTCAGGGCGAATGAGGAAGACGAGGAAAAAATCCAGAAGCTCCAGATGGGTATGGCGATGTCCCGTCCCGGTGTTGCTGCCGGTGTTATGGTAGATGCCACATCGGATGCTATGCGGAAGGCTGCTGAAAATGAGGGCGGTATGGGCGCTATGGGCGGTTTCTTCGGTATGAATATGGCAGGTATGACAGGGGGAAATGCGGCAGGAAATCTCTACGGTATGGCAGCAGCAGAAAAACAGGCACCGGTGTCACAGACCGGTTGGCATTGTCCTGCTTGCGGGGAAAGCGGGAATACGGGAAATTTCTGCTCCAATTGCGGAAAACCGAGACCCGGGGAAGACTGGACCTGTTCATGCGGAACGGTCAATCACGGTAAGTTTTGTACCAACTGCGGAAAACCGAAAATGTAAGAACGGAAAGGGAAATCTGAAGGACCGCTTTGGAAGGAAAGCGGAGTATCTTTATGATTTCCCTTTTCCTGAAATCAGAAAGAAAGTAGAGTGGGAAGTGTATGGCAGATACTTCTGTAAGTTATCAATGCCCGAATTGTAACGCTCCTCTTGCTTATGAGCCCGGCGAAGAAAAGGTGACCTGTGCGTATTGCGGCACCGAATTTGCCGTTTCCGATTTGGAAGCTTTTTATGCTGCAAAGGAAGAACAGGCGGCAAAAGCGGAGGAAGCGAAATTAAAAAAATGGGATACGGAGAAGGCGGGAAAGGACTGGAGCGATGAAGAAGAAAAAATGCTCCGTGCCTTTACCTGTTCGTCTTGCGGTGCGGAAATTGTTTGTGATGGAAATACGATTGCCACGGAGTGCTGTTATTGCGGAAATCCGACGATGATTCCCCAAAGATACAGCGGAAGTCTTCGTCCCGACTATGTGATTCCTTTCCAAAAAACGAAGGAAGATGCCCAGGCGGCGTTTAAAAATTTTTATAAAGGAAAGATTCTTTTGCCGGGAAGTTTCGTTACGGAAAGCAGGATTGAGGCGATACAGGGCATGTATGTGCCGTTCTGGCTTTTTGATTCCGCCGTGACTGCTACGGCAAGTTTCCGCGGGAAAAATGTGGATACTTTTGTGGTAGGAAATAACCGGGTGACGGAGGAGCATATTTACGATTGCGAACGGGAAGGAACCATGAAATTTTGCCGTGTGCCTGTAGACGGCAGTAAGAGGATGGACGATATCTGGATGGAAAGCATCGGTGCTTACGATTATTCGACGATGGTTCCGTTTACGACGGTCTATCTGGCAGGGTATCTGGCGGATAAATATGATGTGCCTGCCGAAGAGGCGGCGCCGAGGGCGGATGCACTTGTGGCGGACACGTCGCTTTCCATGCTGGATGATACGGTAAAAGGATATGCATCGGTCAGCAGGATTGACGGCTTTATTTCCAAAGACGAAAATCAGGTTGCTTATGCACTGGCTCCCGTATGGATACTGACGACACGGTACCGCGGCGAGCCGTATACGTTTATCATGAACGGACAAAGCGGAAAATTTGTGGGCAGTCTGCCTGTGGACAGAAATAAATCTTTACTCTATACAGGTTTGTCGTTTACCCTCCTTTTCCCGGTCCTCTATTACATTTCCAAATATATTTTGGGCATGCTTGATTTGTTATAAGGAGGCAGTGATGAAGAAAATTATAATGTTTTGCCTGCTCATCCTGACAGCGCTTTTCTTGCCCTCTTTCTCAAGCACTGCCGAAGAGGTCGTACCGTCTTTGTTTGACGGGGCGGGTCTTTTGAATACCGCCCAGGCGGAAAATCTGAGAACACGGATTGCCGTTATGGAAAAGAAACATCATGTCCGTATCGCCGTAGTGACACAAAAGACACTGGGCGGGCAGAGGATAGGAGATGCGGCGGACCGTCTTGCCGATATGTATTACAGTGACGCAGAAAACGGAAATATCGTTCTTCTTGTCGATATGGGCAGACGGGAATATTATGTATCCACCGACAGGGAAATGAGAAAAAAGATTACCGATGATACGGGGATGGAAGAAATGAGGAAAGCCTTTACGGAAAAATTGTCGTCCGGCAATTATGAGGGTGCGTTTAATGCGTATGTCTCCACAGCGGACAGGCTTCTCACCTATTATGAAAAAGAGGGAAAGCCTTATGATCCGGCCGATGCATTTTCTCCTATAGCGCTTATTGCAGGCGGCATACTTGCTTTTTTGGCGGCTTTGGGAATACGCGGCCGTCTTATTGATACGATGAGCAATGTAAAACCTGTCGTATCGGTGTCGGAGTTTTTGGAAAAAGACAGTTTTCATCTGACTTCGGAAAGCGACCGCTATCTGTATACGAACCGTATCGTAACCCCTATACCCAGACCATCACAACACAGTTCCCAGGGGTCTTTCGGCGGACACAGCGGCGGACACGGAGGAGGCGGCGGACGGTTATGACAAATCCGGGACAAAATAAAACTCTCTCTTATGACGGAGAGAGTTTTTTGATTTCTTTTTTATAATGTGGAGAAAGCAGGAAGATATTCCATGCAGGCCCAGCAGAGAAGGGCATTGACGAACATTGTTATGAGCGAAAGTTTGAGTCCTTCTTTCATCTGTACGCCCGCGTCAAGACCGAAACCGACGGGAATGGCTCTTGTGGTGACGGGAAGAATGTAGGCACATGAGCAGGATGCCATAGCGCCGAAAACGTAAGGAATGGGATTGATGGAAACGGCACTGCATATGGAAAGAATCATGGGAATCCCGATGGAAGCACCGCCCGTATTGCTCGACATTTCCGACATGAAGCAGGTAAAAGCACAGAAGACGAACATGGTCATAAATCCGCCGGTGAGATGAAGTGCCGTGAGGATATGGGCCATTTGGTCAACAGCTCCTGTTTCGGTAATCAGTTTACCCAAAGCAAGACCGGAAGAGGCCATAATCATAATGCCCCACATGGCGTGACTTTCCGCAAACTGCCAGGTGAGAAGAACTTCTTTTTTTTCGTCTTTCAGAACAAACATGAGCATGCCCATGACAAGGAAAACGTAAGCCGGTTTCATACCCGGCAGAATATCTGCATAGAGAGGACGGAGAAAAGCAAGAATAATGGCAAGAACAAAAATCCAGAAACAGATTTTTTCGCCTTTTCTCACAGGACCGAGGGCTTCGTACATTTTCATAAATTCTTCTCTTGTGCCGTGGAGACTGTGAACGGAGGAGTTCATATACCAGAGGAATAAAAGATTGACGATGAAAATCACGATGAGAATAGGAAGAAAGCGGGAAATCCATTCGACGTACATGAATTCTTTTCCCGTAATCTGTTCAAGATAGGAAATACCGACCAGATTGGCGGGACTTCCGATAGGAGAGCCGAAACCGCCGATACCGCTTCCCCAGCCGATAGCCAAAAGAATGGGAACGGCAAGTTTGCTGTGGAGTATATCTTTTTCTCCTACAAATTGGAGCATGCCGACTGCAATGGGGCAGAATATGGTGGCCACCACCGTATTGGGAAGAAAGGCGGAAAGAACGACAGAGGCGCCGAACCAGACGAGAATCTGCTGTTTCATCGACGTGCCGATAAGGCAGAGGGTGCGGAGAGAAATCCTTTTATCCAGTCCCGTCGTCGTCCAGGCCATACAAATGAGGTCACTCCCCAAAAGAAGAATGACGATGTCGGTAAAATACAGGGCAATCACATGGGGATTGGGTATCATATTAAAAACGGCGTTCACCGCAATGGGAAGAAGAGAGGTGACGGCGATGTGGACGGGGCGGAAAATCCACCACAGCGCCATCCATACGCCTGTAGCGATAGCAAAGGCGCCGTGCGTTCCCAAAACAGGCATTAATAAAAGCCCGGCAAGAAAAAATCCGGCGGGACCGGAAAGTAATTTTAAATTGTATCTGCCCATGATGAGCCCTCTTTTCTTTGATTTTGTGTATTTTCTTTTGTATCTATTATAGAAGAAGAGAGTATCATTGAAAAACTGTAAAAAATTGTTTAATATACAAATATAAATTGTATTTAAAAATAAAAGAGGGGGAAACGCTATGAATTTCACGAGTCTCGACTATTTTATCGCTCTCGTGCAGGAGAAAAGCTATACAAAAGCGGCACAGCGGCTGCATGTGACACAGCAGACACTTTCCGCCCATATCGCGGCGCTGGAAAAAGAAATGAACTGCAAGCTGGTGATTCGCCAGATTCCCCTTGATTTCACCTGGGCGGGCCGTGTGTTTTACCGCCATGCCCTTTCGCTCCGGACGGGAAAAGATACGATGGAAAAGGAAATCGCCGATGCCGCTTCCGATGAGACAGGTGTTCTGAGGATCGGTATTTCTCCCAATAGAGGCCGTCTTGTCCTTCCCGAAATCTTATCTGCCTATACGGTGGCGTATCCGGGTATTCACGTGGAGCTTACGGAAGAAATCAACCGGGGACTGATGAAAAAGCTGCTCGACGGGGATATGGATTTGACGATTGCCTATTTCAAAGAAGAGGTACCGGGGGTGACGAGAGAATTATTTTACAAAGAAGAAATCGTATTATTGATACCGAAATCATTATTTCCCGAAAAGGGAAACGAAAAAATTATTGAAGAAATCAAAAGTAAAAAAGAGGGCTGTCTTGCGCCGCTCAAAGACTTTCCGTTTTTGCTGACCGGCAGCGGCACCGTGCAGGGACGGCTGTCACGCCGCCTTTTTGCAGAGGCGGATATAGAACCGCCTGTTCTTGTTTCTTCCGACAATCTGGAACTTCTTCTCGATCTCTGTACCAAAGGGACGGGCGCTTTTTTCTGTCCCGATGTGCAGGTGGCAGGCAATGTAAGTCCGGAAAAACTGAAACAGCTTCACGTCATTCCGCTGGCCCATTCAAAAATAGAAATTTCTTTCGGCTACAGAAAAGAACTGCGCCAATGGAAACCGCTTGCTAATTTTATTTCACTGGCGAGGGAAAAACGGCACTGACACGGCAAGAGTGATACAATAAAGAAAAAGGGTTACGAAAGGAGTTTTTATGAAAACATACATAGCTGCCGCTTTATCGGGCATTATGCTGCTCGCATCGTCTTTGACGGGAGAGGCTCATCATCTCGGACCGTCGGACTTCACCGTGGCGGGGTTTACAAAAGATACGACCGCCTATGATGTCCGCCGTGCCTGGGGCGAGCCTGTAGTGACGGGAACGGTGAGCGGCGATTATAAGAAATCGGGCATTTGGCATTTGAAAATCCGGGACAGTATCTGGGTGTATCCTGACTTCAGTCTTCTTTTTTCCGACTCCCGGTACGGCAGGGAAAAAATTTACTCTCTGGCGGTTTTGTATGATTCCGGTTGCCCTCTTCCGAAAGGAATCCGCTTGGGCGACAGTGCGGAAAAGGTAAAAAAGATCTACGGCAGTCCCTCGGCGGAAAGAACGGAAGAAAACGGAGATTTCATTTGGGAATACCGGGGAGAAACGGAAGAAAAGGAGGCGGACGGACCGTCACTTCACATGAAATTCAGAAAAGACAGACTGATAGGAGCATTCCTCTTTTTCCGGTCCGAATAAAAAGACAGAATTATAAATTTTAATACCTATTTTATAAAAAGTACTTGCATACCTTTTCGAAATTTGTTAATATAGATATGACAAAAATGACTGATGGTCGGAAGATTAAAAGTTGTTTTTGTTACCTCTTCTCAGCTGATGTACCCCGACAGAAGCTGAAGTCTGATAATTGTGCCGTGGAAACGGATTCCCCGTCCGCTTTCATGGCACAACCCTCTCACAAACAAAGCGACCGCTTTTATATACGAAAAAAAGTGCCCTTGTGAAAAGGCACTTTTTTTTGGAATGAAAAGGATATCTTAAGAGAGATATCCTTTTTTATTTTACCATTTGGTTTTCCGCCAAAAAGAGGGGAAACAGAGGGCAAGGAGTGTAAAGCATTCGAGACGGCCCATCAGCATGGAGCAGGCGGCGATGATTTTCGTGCCCGCAGGAAGTTGTCCCAAGTTGGAGAAAGAACCGAGCTGCGTCGGAATGATACCCGTATTGCTCATGGTTGTCATGGAAAGGCCGAGTGCGTCGGGAATTTCAAGACCTGTGAAAGTCATAAGCAGTGTCCATAAAAAGATGAAACCGAGATACACAAAGAAGTAATAAAAGATATGGAGAAGTTCTTTGGTATGAAATGTTTCTTTTCCCATGCGGACCTGAAAGATTTCATTGGGGTGAAGTTTTTGACGGAGCAATGCGTAGAGAGATTTTACCAAGAGGATCAGACGATAGACTTTAAGTCCCCCTGCGGTAGAACCGCCGCAGCCGCCCGTCAAAAGAAGAAGGACGAGGATAAATTGGGAAAAGGCGGGCCAGACGGAATAGTCGGAAGAAGAAAATCCTGTTGTGGAAGAAGTGGAACCGGCGTAGAAAAAGGCCTCCGTCAGAGCTTCAGGAAGGGGGAGTATCCCTGTGGTGCAGAGGTTTGCGGCGATAAGAAGACTGCCGATACCGACAAGACCGAGGTACACTTTAAATTCCGTATCCTGTAAAATGACGGAAAATCCTCTCTGCCAGGCAAGGACATAGAGGCTGAAATTGGCACTGGAAATGACCATGAAAAAGAAAACCGACATTTTGAGGAGAGGGCTGTCATAAGCGCCGATACTTTCATTCAGCGGTGAAAATCCGCCGGTGGGAATGGTAGAAAGGGAATGGCTCAGTGCCTCAAAAGGGGTCATGCCGAGACAGATATAAACCACCGTCGCCGCGGCGGTGAAAATGAGATATACAAGAAAAAGAGCTTTTGCCATTTCCTTGATTCGCGGCAGCGCCCGGGCGGAAGAAGAACTCGTGCTTTCCAAATCCATCATGCGGGCACTTCCTTTTCCAAATTGCGGAAAAAGCGCTGTAAAAATCACGATGATACCCAGTCCGCCGAGCCAGTGGGTGAGGGCACGGAAAAGGAGCAGACTTTTCGGAACAATCCGCAAATCGGGGAAAACGGTTGCCCCCGTTCCGGTCATTCCGGAAATACTTTCCACCAGTCCGTCCAAAGGGGAGAGCAGTCCGCTGAATACATAAGGAAGAACATAAAGAAAAGAAACGGAAAGCCAGGTCAAAGAAATCACGGCGATACATTCCCGGGCATTCAAATCTTTTACGGAAGGAATTCCTTTTTTATAAGCGATGAATGCCAGTAAAAAGCAAACCAGCATAGTCGCACAAAACGGAAGAAACGGTTCTCCGTAAAAAAGAGCGGTGATGACGGGGAAAAAGAGAAAGAGACCGGCCCCGAAAAAAAGACGGGAGAGAATGGTACAAACGACAGCGGGATTCATGATTCACTCTTTCCTTTAAAGTAAGACAGTATGTCTGCAGAAGCGTCGGTACTTGTAATGATGATGACCCGGTCGCCCGCTTCCAGTACGGAGGCCCCGCTGGGAATAAACGTTTCATCTCCGCGGACGTAGGCGCAGATAAGACCGCCCTTCGGGATTCCCGTATTCATGAGGGGAATACCCGTTACGGGTGCATCGGCGGGAAGAATGATTTCCGTAGCCTGTATCTGTGCGGATTCCAAAAGGGAAACGGATACCACGTCCTGGCTTCTGATGTAGCTTAAAACCTCGCTCGCCGCAATCAGGCGGACCGACAAAACGATATCGACACCGACACGGGTCATGAGATTGACGTATTCGGGACGGACGACACGGACAATACTTTTTTTCGCACCTAAATGCTTGGCAAGAAGGGCAATCAATAAATTCAGCTGCTCGTCTTTGGTGGTGCAGATGATGACGTCCGCCTCGGATATCCCTTCTTCTTTCAGTAATTCGATATCCGTTCCGTCGCCGCAAAGAACGACGCCTTTTTTTAGTTTCGGTGTCAGACTTTCACAGCGGTCCGGATCTTTATCAATGATTTTAAGAGAAACGCCTTCCTTTTCCAAAAGCGGGGCGAGGGCCTGTCCCGTCCGTCCTGCTCCGATAATCAGGGCTCTTTCTATTTTCCGGGTGCTCCCGGGGGCAAAATCCCGGCTGAATTTTTTGATGGCATCGGGCGTTCCTACGAAGTAGACCCGGTCAAAGGGAAGAAAATAATCATCGCCGTGAGGAATCATCATCTGGTGATCTCTGAAAATCATGGCCACAAGAATGGAGGCGGGAAGCATTAAATCTTTTAACGGTTTGTGGAGATACGGGGAGTCACTGTGCAGCCGTGCTTCATAGAGGCGGACCTTGCCGTTGGCAAAATCTTCTACATTGAGAGCGGCCGGTGTCATAAGAGTCCGGCATATTTCTTCCGCTGTCAGCACTTCGGGACTTAAAATGAGGTCAATGCCGAAATTTTCCCGCACATAGGCAGCGGAATTATGTAAAAATTTCGGATTCCGCAAGCGGGCTATGGTATGGAGAATTCCATTTTTCTTAGCGAGAAGACAAGCAAGAATATTGGTTTCATCGACTTCGGTGACAGCGACGAGAACGGACGCTTTTTTTATATCCGGGTCTTTTGTGAAAGACGGGTCGGTTCCGTCGGCGTTAATGGTGAGAACGTCTAAAGAACGGCTGATTTTTTCCAGCTTTGCTTCATCGGAATCAACGACAACCACATCATTCTTCTCGTTAGCGAGAATTTCTGCAATGGTGCAGCCCAGCTCACCGGCACCTAAAATGACTATGCGCATAAAATCCTCCTTAGCGGTTATGCATTAAATATATCTTATTTTATCACAGCGGTTATAGAAAAATAAAAAGGCACGAAAAAAACCGCTGTGCGGGAGCGGTTTCTTCCGGGCCCGTGAAGAGCCTTATGATTTCCGAAGGAAAGTACACCTGCCCTGCCGTTGTAAAACCACCCTGTCAGATAACTTCACAACTCATACATCTTATACATCAGAAAATACAAACAGATTTACATGAAACGTATATAGAAAGGCAAGCCGGGGCTTCCTCCGGGTACGTGTAAAAGAGGATCAATCTCTATCTGCCCTCATTGTAGCATAACTTTCTATGCTGTCAATATTCTAAATAATAGAAACAATAAACTTTCAATCGGCTCTGTCTTTTTATTTCTATTTTATAAAAATGATATAATAAAAGAAATATGTAAGAGAAAAGACGGAGGAAATCATGAGCGCTGCAGATACACAATATCTCAACATCATAAGAAACATTCTCGACAAGGGAGCCATGGGCGAAAACAGAACGGGTATGCCTGCCTGGAAATTGCCTCACCAGATCATGCAGTTTGATTTGGAAAAGGAATTCCCCATTCTGACGACGAAATTTGTTGCTTTCAAGACATCAGTGAAAGAAATTTTATGGATTTGGCAAAAACAGTCCAATGATGTACGGCTTCTCCAGCAATGGAACTGCCACGTCTGGGACGAATGGATGAAAGAAGACGGGACGATCGGGAAGGCTTACGGCTACCAGCTCGGGAAATATCATCAGGTGGATACACTTTTGGAAACGCTGAAAAAAGATCCCCAAAGTCGCCGCATGGTGGTCGATTTATGGAATGTGAAAGACTTGCCCGATATGGCACTCTATCCCTGCGCATTTCTTACCATGTGGGACGTGTCCGACGACGGCCGTCTCAACTGCATGCTCGTCCAGCGTTCGGGCGATATGGGTCTGGGCGTACCGTTCAATATGGCCCAGTATGCCGCTCTGATTCACATGATAGCCCAGGTAAGCGGACTGCGTCCCGGACTTTTCACGCATGTCATCAATAATGCCCACGTATACAAAAACCATGCGGAAGCCATGAAAATACAACTCTCCCGGGAAAATGAAGCCTATGATGCGCCTGTACTGAAATTGAATCCGCACGTCAAAAATTTCTATGATTTCAAGCCGGAGGATATCGTACTGGAAAATTACAAACATCACGAAAAAATTCCCATGGAGGTGTCCGTATGAGTCTTTCCATCATTGTGGCGAGAGCGTCAAACGGTGTTATCGGCGACAAAAATGCATTGATTTGGCATTTATCCGATGATTTGAAAATGTTTAAAGCCCGCACGATGGGACGGCCTCTGGTGATGGGAAGAAAAACTTTTGAAAGCCTGCCCGGCGTACTGCCCGGCCGTGTCCATTACGTACTGACGGGAAATAAGGAGTACCGCGCGCCTGAAGGAGTCATGGTATTTCATACGGTAGAAGAACTTTTGAAAGCACTTCCGGAAGGGGAAAATTTTGTCATCGGCGGCGGAAAAATTTACAAAGAACTTCTGCCCTATGCAGATACGATGTATATCACGGAAATCGAAAAAGCCTATGACGGCGACACCCGTTTTCCCAATTTCGGCAGTGGCGAATGGGAACTGACCGAATCGAAAGCGGGAAAGGGAGATATTCCCCACCGGTTTGTAACATATAAGAGAATAAAATAAAGAAAAGAAATCCGCAAAATCCCGAAAGGGGAGAGCGGATTTTTTTGATGGAAAAATTCTATTTGATACTGAAAATCATTGACAACATCAAAGAATGAAAATATAATAAGAAAACAAATGATATTGATAATTGTTTACACTTTTAAGGGAGGGGTATGTATGTTGCCGTTGATGATCGCCCGCGAAGGAGAGCGGGTAACCATAAAGGGCATCTCCGGAAAAGATGACATTCGTCAGCACCTGGCGGAACTCGGGTTTGTCGTCGGTGCAGAGCTTATGATTATCAGCAGGGTGTCAGGCAATTTCATTATTCAGGTGAAGGGAAGCCGTGTAGCTTTAGACAGCTCCATGGCATCCCGTATTTTTATCTGACAGAAAAGCCGGGAAAACCGGTCTGTCAATTATAAGGAGGCAGTGATGAAAACATTGCAGGAAGTCCCGATAGGCGACACGGTAAAAATTAAAAAAGTCGGAGGAAGCGGACCGCTCAAAAGACGGATCATGGATATGGGTATGACGAAAGGGGTAGATGTTTTCGTAAGAAAAGTCGCACCCTTGGGAGATCCCATGGAAGTCACCGTGAGAGGCTATGAATTGTCTATCCGGAAAGAAGAAGCCGCCGTTATTGAGGTGGAAGAATAAGGAAAGGAGATGGATGCATTGATACGCATTGCATTGGCAGGAAATCCGAACTGCGGTAAAACAACGCTGTTTAACGAACTGACCGGAAGCTCCCAGTATGTGGGAAACTGGCCGGGCGTAACGGTGGATAAGAAAGACGGAAAATGGAAAGGAAATAAAGAAGTTATTATCCAGGATTTACCAGGAATTTATTCTTTATCCCCTTATTCTCTGGAAGAAAAAGTAGCACGAAATTATCTCGTCAACGAGAAACCCGATGTGATTTTAAATATCATTGACGGGACCAATTTGGAACGTAACCTGTACCTGACGACCCAGCTGGTGGAAGTGGGAATCCCCGTTGTGGTAGCTGTGAATATGATGGATATTCTCAGGAAAAAAGGACAGTCCATTGACGTCAAAAAATTGGGAGAAAAATTAGGCTGCGAAGTGGTGGAAATCTCCGCCCTTATGGGAGATGGCTGCCAGGAAGCGGCACAGAAAGCGGTAGATTTGGCAAACCGCCACGAAGAAATACATCTTCCCGCTGTATTTACAGGCAGCGTAGAGCATGCCATCGCCCATATTGAAGAGGCGATATCCGATCAGGTAGAACCGCGTTTCCTAAGATGGTATGCCATTAAACTCTTTGAACGGGACAATGATGCCACGGCCTTTCTTACTCTCGGAGATGAAGTAAAACGGCAGATAGAAGAGCATATCAAAGAAGCGGAAAAAGAAATGGATGATGATGCGGAATCGGTCATTATCAACCAGAGATATGCTTATATTGCGAGCCTCATGGCAGAAAGAGGTATCCAAGTCAAAGACAAGCAGAAAAATACTTTGTCCGATAAGATTGACCGGGTCGTGACAAACCGTATTCTTGCCCTTCCTATTTTCTTTGCCATTATCACACTCATGTATTATATTTCCGTCACCACCCTGGGCGGTTGGATGACGGACTGGACAAATGATGTTTTCTTCGGCGAAATCGTAAATGATGCCGCTACGGAATTTATGGAAGGGATAGAAGCCCCCGATTGGCTGTCCGGACTCGTCATTGACGGTATTATCGGCGGTGTCGGAACCGTTCTCGGTTTCGTTCCCCAAATTCTTCTGATTTTCTTCTTTTTGTCCCTTTTGGAAGACTCCGGCTATATGGCGCGAGTTGCCTTCATTATGGACCGCATTTTCCGTAAATTCGGACTGTCGGGAAAATCTTTCATTCCTATAATTATCGGTATGGGTTGCAGCGTTCCTGCCATTATGGCGACACGGACGATAGAAAATATACGGGACCGGCGGATGACGATAGCGCTCTGTTCGTTCATTCCCTGCTCCGCGAAGGCTGTCATTATTTCTATGGTGACTGCCACCTTCTTCCCCGACTCCGTACTTATGGCACCGTCCATGTACTTCCTCGGTATTGCCGTCATCGTATTCGGTGGTATTGCGTTAAAGAAAACGAATTTCTTTGCCGGTGATCCCGCACCGTTCATCATGGAACTTCCGGCATACCACATTCCTTCCATGAAGGGCGTGCTGCTCCACATGTGGGAACGGGCAAGAGCCTTCATTATCAAAGCGGGTACCATTATTTTCGTCATCTGCGTTATTATCTGGTTCTTTTCCAGCTTCGGTGCAGGTCTTGAAATGGTGGAAGATGTGGAAGATTCATTCCTTGCCGCTTTCGGACATATGGTTTCCTTTATCTTTGCTCCTCTCGGACTGGGTGACTGGAAAGGTGCGGTTGCCGTTATTTCTGCGGAAATGGCAAAAGAAGGTGCCATCGGTACACTTGCTGTTTTGAACGGCGTTGCTGAAGAAGCGGAAGATGCGGCTGTCATGGCGGGTATTGCCAGTATGTTCACACCGATAGCCGCTTTCTCCTACATGATTCTCAACCTGTTTGATCCGCCCTGCATCGTAGCGATGTCCACCATTTGGCGTGAAATGGGAAGCAGAAAATGGGCCGTTTTTGCCATCACATTCCAGATTATTCTCGGATACTCCATGGCACTCGTTGCGTACAATCTTGGGAACTGGCTGTTCTACGGCGCTCCTTTCGGTGTAGGACAAGGAGTGGCCATCGTATTGTGCCTCATTGCTTTGTATTTCATCTTCCGGCCCGCACCTAAGGGAAATGATTTAGAAATCCCGAAAAATGTGGAAACGGAAAGATAATCAAGTCTGTAAGATAAGAAAGGAGAACGTATGAATATCACGTCCTGGCTGGTCACTCTTGTCGTGGCCGTGCTGTTTTTACTGGCACTGCGGTATGCGTGCAAAACCCTTTTCGGAAACCGGGGCTGCGGCTGTCATGGCGGAGATTCCGGTTGCTCCTGCTGTCAGGGAGGTTGCTCCTGCTGCGCATCCTGCAAAGGACATTGCAGCGGGGGAAATCTGAAGAAATAAAATTATGCAAAATAAAAAAGCTCCCTCTCCGTAAAAAGAGAGGAGCTTTTTTTATTTGTTTTTATGGTGTGCCGATTCCTGCTCCATTTCCCAAGTCCAGGCATGGGTGGGGGTCATCCGGCCGTCTTCGTCCAAAGTGTACCGTGTCGAATCGGGAATGTTCGGCATAATCGGTTTTGTAAAGCCCCGGCCGATGACGTCTGTAGTATTCACGATGAAAAGAAAGGCGTGGGGATCGACCGTTTCTATATGATGACGGAGCTTTGTGATTTCCCGCAAATTGACAATGGCGAAAACGATTTTTTTGTCCTGTCCGCTGAAAGCACCCTGTCCGTATAAAAGCGTCGCCCCGTGATGGATATTTCTGAGAATCGTATCCGCCACTTCCAGCGGTTTGTCGGAAACGATAAATGCCGCTTTCCGCTGGGCAAAGCCGATGACGATACGGGAAGAAACGGTGGCATTGATGTACATGCAGATTAAAGTACAGATGGCAGGCTCGAGTGTAAAAATCCAGACACTCGACATGATGATAATGAAATTAATGGCAAAAACGACATAGCCGATTTCCAGATTGTAACATTTTTTGATAATGGCACCGACTACATCAAAGCCGCCCGTGCTGGAATTGTAACGGTACAAAATCCCCATAGCGACGCCGATAATCACGCCGCCCGATAAAGCGGAAGTGAGCGGATCTTTTACGACGGCCCATTCCGACATGAAAGCGGTGAGATCGACGAAAATGGAAAGCATGACCGTGCCGAAAATGCTGATGACCGTATAAAAGCGGCCCATGTATTTCAATGAAAGATATAAAATAGGAAGATTCAGTACCATATTCGTGATTCCGATAGGGAGACCGAAGAGATAGTACAAAATCATCGCCACCCCGGTCAGACCGCTTGCCAGAAAGTGGTGGGGGACGAGAAATAAATTGACACCTACGGAAAAAATAAAAGAACCGATAACGGTAATTGCCAAAATAAAGAAAAAACGCTGCAGAAAGACAGGATCTTTACAGCGGTTGATAATATAGCCCAATGAAACAGCCTCCTTATAACTCTGTAAGCCCGGGAAAATCAAACCCGCTCTTGTGACCCATTATAGCATTTCAGACAGGAAAATACAGAGAAAAATTCTTTTGGCAAATAAAAAACTCCGCCGTTGAAAGCGGAGCCTTTCTTATTTTGTAAAATCGTGATTATAGATATCCCAGTTTTTCATCTGTTTCAGGTGGAGAATGCTCTTGTCGATATCCTTGAGGAGCTGTTCCTTATCCCGCGGCAGTGTCGCTGCCAGGCGGATATAATTGGAAACATGGTTGCTCCGGAAAATCATATGCTCGCTTTCCGGTAAATCCACATGCTCCATGATAAGCTTCAATTCCTCCATCAGCTGGGCCGGTGTGAGCGGGTGGAACTCGCCCCGTTCAAACTGCTCCTTCAATTCACTGCCCCGGTAGAGCATAAGCGACAGAGCGGACAGCATGGTCGGCTTGATTTCATTGATGGCATGCGCCGTAGCCAAAGCGTGGCGTGTACTTCCTTCCTTGCCTGCAATGCCGAGGATAATCATAATGGAAAGTTTCATACCTGCGGCGATGACCCGTTTTCCCGCCTCGATAGACTGCTTATCATTGACCCCTTTCCGTATATCCTTGAGAGTCTGTGCATCTCCGCTTTCCATTCCGTAGTAAAGAAGAGCCAGACCCGCCCGGCGGAGCTCCGTCAATTCTTCCACGGACTTTGCCAGAATATCCCGCGGTGCGGCGTAAGAAGACACACGCTCCAGATTGGGGAAATATTTCTTCAAAACAGCTAAAATATTCAGCAGCCGTTCCGTCGGCAGCACCAATGCATCCCCGTCGGCGAGAAATACACGGCGGACCCCTTCCGCATCGGTGGAATAGGCCATGGCAATCTGCCGCATGATTTGGTCGTCCGAGAGTTTTTCAAACTTGACACCTCTGTACATATTGCAATAGGTGCAACTGTTGTGTGCACATCCGCGGGTGACACGGAGGATAAAGCTTTCCGCTTCACTGGGCGGACGAAAAACAGGAGTGTCATAGTCATCAAAAAACATACCGTACATACAAATTCCTTCCTTCATTTTTAATGATTTACATCGAAAATATTCGTTCAACTAAATTATAATAGAAATAAAAAATAATTACAACTAAAATATTCGATACAGAACTATTTGATATTCTTGATTCGAAAGAAAGCATGAAAAGAATGATATAATAGAAAAAATATTATGACATACTACATGTCTGATTATATATCTGTCTCAATTACAATATGTTGTATATTTGTCCTACTTTTTAACCAATAACCCAGAAGATAGTAGCATGGTAGTAGCATATATTTCAGACAGAGCATATGTTATTTATTAGGTTGCTGGCTGCTTTGTCTGTTTCTGGTATGAAGTGTGCATACGTATCAAGAGTAATTACTACTGATGAATGACCCAAACGCTTTGATACAGTTTTTATGTCTACACCCCTTGTTATGAGAATTGTAGCGTTGGTATGTCTTAAATCATGAAATCTGAACGTCGTAGCTATTTTAGGTGCAACACCCGATGCTATTAATGTCTTAGTTAATATCCTATTCGCTGTCATAGGTGATAGGGGTGTCTTTTCCTGTCCACTTCTGTGGAAGATATAGCTATCTGGTTCAGAGTGTTCAATGTCCAGTAGTAGCTTAATTAAATCTTTTCCTACAGATACAGTCCTTATAGAGTTTTTACTTTTAGGAGTAGTAGGTACGGTGTATGACCCCTTAACACTTGATATGGTTCTTGAGATGGATATAGTCCCTTTGTCTTCATTCAAATCAGAGAAGCGAAGCCCACGTAATTCTCCTTTTCTTGCACCTGTTTCTATTGCTGTTCTTATTAATTCATAGGTATAAGGATAGATAGAACTGTCTTTTAACTCATGCAGATACTTTAGATACTGTTTGACCTGTTCGATGCTTAAAGGCTGTATTGCTTCTGTCTTAAACTCACTGTCTTTCTTTATCTTTATTGTGTCTTGACATGGATTGACTACGATTAGCTTCTCCTTTCTGGCACAGTTAAAGAAGTCACTGATAATTACTTTGGCTATATGTACTGTGCTGTTTTTATATTTAGACAACAGTGTGATAAACAAATCATTTAGCATAGTAGGTGTGATGTCTTTGATGGCTTTGTCTCCATATGCTTTACATAACGTTTTTTCTAATCTACACTTTTCTGCAATAAGTGTGCTTTCTTTAATTTGTGCCCCTTTTATCTTTTCCCAGCGAGATAGGAATTGAGAGACAGTGGTGGAGGGAGACAGTGGATTGATTACTCCGATGTTTGATTTGTACTGAAACTCTTGTAACTTATGCAGCACCTCTTGCCTTGTCTTCCCTGTAAATGTTTTGGTAAGGCGTTTCTTTTTACCTGTTGCTGCATTCAATTCATAACCCGTTGTAATAATGGCTTTAAATCGTCCTTTACTGTATTCTCTTATGCTTCCAGTACCTTTTGTTGCCCGTGTGTTTACCATGCTGTTATACCTCCTTTAAAATCAAAAATACACAAAAAATTTTATGAAGTCCCATTTAAATATATTTCATTTAATTTTTTCCCCCGTACCCCCGTGAAAATCGAACGAAAAAACACCACAATATGATAAAGCAAAAATAATAAACAGAGAAAATGATTATAAAGGTCAAGGCATAATATGTAATATATTATATTATTAGTCATTATAGCACGGTGAAACCTAATAAAAAAGAAAAAACATGCTACCATATGTAGTAGCATGTTTCTCTAATTAATAAATATTTAATGTAATTCTAATATATCATCTGTTATTTATGGTACACACGGGTACGTGTAAACCGTATTGAGAAATATAGTATGAGTTAAATGCATAATGATAATGAGTTTAATGCATAACTAAATTAAAAATATAAAAATTCATCTGTAATCACTTAAAAACTAACAATATAAAATCTATCTATGATTAAATGTAATACTATCATTGTTATTCATGATTAAATGTAATAATATCAGTATTTAACATCATTATCTTCTTTGATTGTTTCGAGCGTAGAATATAACATTAAGTCTTCTACCGTTGTCTCATGCTCAAGGGCGTACAGATTGATACGGGCATGTGCTAATTTATCCATAGGAATATTGACCATTACTTCATTATTATTATTAATATCATTATCTTTAATATATTGGGTCAATAGTGATGTAATTAATTGCGATAGGGGTATTCCTTTTTTTGTGCTTATTTCTTGCATTTTTTCCTTTAATTGCTTATTTATCCTTATATGCAAATGGTCTGTTTTTCCTGTATTCATCGCATTTCACCACCTATAAAATAAGACTATACCGCCTTATAAAATTCATCTATTTTACAGATGTGTTGACATCGTGTTACAATGTGTGCAGGTAAGAAATAAGAACAACTAATAACAAAAAACTTACCTATAGTTCATTGATAATAGAATAACCAATTTTACAAGGCGTGAATAGTCATACCGCAAATATATTATAACACGAATTGTAAATAGTCGTAAAGGTATTATTAAATACGTGACAGGTATTTATAATCTTATGGCAACCGTCAGTCCAGGGACGTCAGACGTGGACTAAAAGTTACTAATGATTCATAGTAACAGCGTGTAAAAATCACGGCTAAAAATAAAAGCTTGAATCGTATCAAGTATGTAATATGATAGGTAGTCACTAATAACTAAAAAAAGCAAGTAAACATCTTGTTATCAAGTATATCAAGCCCCTATGTCTTATTATCAAGCATAGGTGCTATTAATATTAAGTAGCGGAGGTAAAATTATGTATATCAATATTGAAAAAGTGCTAAAATTAGCAGAAATTACCTTACCACACAAGGCAGAAAAAATTCAAAAAATACAGAAAAGTTATTATTTCCCGTTTGTTTATCGAGACTATGCATTTGAGAATTCCTACGGCGTTTATTCGTGGGAAGCGGTATCAGAATCGTTTAATAATGTAGAAGATAGGGAGCAAGAAAAGCAGCTATCATGGGAAATAGTAAACATTATAGAAGATTTTTATAATTCACTACGTAGTGTGAGACGAAAAGTCAAGTAATTATCAAGTATATCAAGTCCCTATGTCTTATCATCAAGCATAGGGACTTTTATTATTAGCAAGTATTGGAGGAATTTATTTATGAGTAATAACATCGTTTTTGATACAGCAATTAATCTGATATGGGATAAACAAGGTCATACAGTGGAAACCGCACCATTAAAACTTTGTCCACACGGGCAATGTGAAGTAGTAAAAATTAATAACATTGTTTTTCTCAAGAGTTATGAAACATTAGTAGCATTTTATAATGCAAGCACATATCAATTTTTTATCGGTGGTCTGTACAGCATGACCACACGGAAACACATCACATATTTTTTAAGGGAATATGCAGGGATAGAAAGCTTTGTTCCCTATAAAAAATACGTAGGAAAAGCACTTGTAAATTGTTGTACAGGAAAAACAGAAAGCATTTAATCAAGTTAGAAAGAAGAAAGGAAGAAGAAAAACATATTTAACTTAAAATTAAACCTAAAATTAATAGAACAAGCGGACTGCGATAGAGTAAGAAGTGACGGAAGATACGAATATACAGCCTATGCCATAGATGAAAAAGAAAATGTTTACATAATAACATGGCTATCATATAAAAACGGGGACGAATTAATAGAAGCAGGGTTAGAAGATGATGTATGTAATTGGAACATGCCCTATTCTATCAGATTAATAGAAGAAGCAGAAAACAACGAATAAAACAAGTAAACAAGATAGACGGGGTAAGAATGAAACACTTATCCCGTCTTATTTATTTTAAAAAAGTGAGGGAATAAAAATGGAAATAAATACAAGAGATATCAATATTGATTATTACTATCCAACATTGAAAAAAGTATCAGAAGAAGCACAAGAAACAGGCTTTACAATTAAACCTGAAGACATTACTTGCAACTTGAATGACGGGAGAGGGGCAGGCTTGTCTTTTGTATCAGAATACATAGACATTGAAACAGCCTTAACTTTCTACAGTGCAATAGGGGAAAAGCAGGAAAAAGAAGTAAAAAAGATTAAAAGAAGTAAAAATTATCAGTACATTTTAGATAACTATATCTTCACAATCACAAGGGATAGTTATTATGAAACAGACAACACATCAGTCTCTTGTGAATATTGGGATAATTATGGAACAACATGGAATGATACAAATTATATAGAAACAGCAGAAAAGATAAATAATATTGTCAATGAGATAAAAGACATGATTTGTGAATATATGCTACAGCAAGTAAGAAAAACAGATGAAGAAATACCATATATCATGGAAGATATTATCCTAAAAGTAACAGAAAAACCATACTATGCACGAGAAAACACAGAAGGTATCAATGAGTTTGAAGCCCTTGCAATGGATAAAGCAGAAAATGTTTATCTGGTTACATGGTTAGCACGTAAAGATTGGGATAGTGATACAGACGATGAAAAAACAGCCTGTAATTGGCAACAGCCGTATAATATCCAATTAACCATAAAACACAATTAAATTTAATTATGCAAAAAAAGTGAGGTAATTTATCATGAAAAACACACAAACAGCAGGTAAATACAAGTGGGAAGAATTAAGCTATGAAGCACAAGAATATGCAATTAATCATGAAAGAAACAAAAGAATACAGGGAGCAACAGCAGAGTATTTCAAGCCTTTACTTATGAAAGCTATTGCATACTGGAAAGATAAAGCAGGTTTTAATGTTAAGGTAGAAAGTATTCTCTACGATATTAGCGGTGCACCTGGCACTGGCTTGTCTTTCACAACTAATGATATTGATGTCCGTAAAACTTTATCATTAGCAGAAGAACTTTTCCCTAAAAGTAAGGGAGCAATTGAGTACATAAAAGAAAATGACCTATTTAATTTAGTAACGAACTATTACAAATTTATCATAGAGCGAGACTTTGAACATAGTTCTTGTTATGCAGTGTCGTGTAAATTTGAAAACACAAATAAAGAATTGTTTTTTGATGAAGATACAGAAATGGAAGCCTATGATGAAGCAGAAGACATTGAATCTTTTGTTGATATGGTAAAAAACTATCTATGTGAAGAATTATTAATTAAAGTATCTAATAAGTTTTTTGACTCCATCAGCACTGAAAGTATTCTTGAATCATTAATAGAAAATACGTTTACAAGTAAAGGACAAAAGCTATAAAAAGAATAATATTAGTAAAGACGGGTAAGAAAAAACTTGCCCGTCTTTTATTATTACAAAAAGCGAGGTATACAAACATGAAAACAGAGTATGAAAGACAAGCCGAAACATTTATGAAAAAGACACACACTAAAATCAAGGTTGAATACGAAAAATACGACTACCATTTCTACGGGGACGATAGAAGAAGAAACATATATAAAATCATCATCAAGAGAAATGATAAGCAAATGACCATACACTTTGGTCAAAGTTTAATCAATACAGACTTAGGAAAACCGCCAACATATTATGATGTGCTGGCTTGTCTTACCAAACAGGTGTCAATGTTATTCTGGGCTCTATAGTATACAAGCCAGAAACAGGAGTAGCGTTCCTTACAGGCTTATTCCATAACAGTAAAATTCTTGACTATTATGCTAATGAAGATAAAAGTAAATATGAAGAAGTCCAACAACTAAAGAAACAAAAGGGATATAAAACAGTATTAAAAGAAGTATATTTCAGTGTTTCTTATGACATTCAGGACAAAGAAACACCACCAAGTGAAAGAATGCTACGTGCTAACTATTATATGTACCCTGACAGTAAAACCGCTAAGAATAAAGAGTATCAGAAAATAGCAACACAACTAACAAAAATGGTGCTTTATGCTGCGATTAATATCTCATTAAGTATTTATGATTTTGCATTGGACGTAAATTTAACACCAGCAGAAAAAACCTACTTAATTGACCCATTTAAATACATAGATGTAGAAATATAAAAAGAAAAAGAAAGACAGAGTGCATGCAAGCCGTAAAAACTGTATGCACTCTCTTTTTTATTACAAGAAAAAGGAGCAATTAATCATGACTACAAAAATTATCTATGTCTTATATCAAAACGACAATGGAACACAAAAACAAAAAGCATGTACAGCAAGTAGACAAGACACACCAGACCTTGTCAAATTGTATCGTAAAACAGCTAAAAAACTAAAAAGCAGACCAAGAAAAGGCACATATTACATCATCGAATCTGGCGGTTGCTTGTATTTAGAAGACAGGAAGACAGGGCAGATTCTATATTCCTTGTGTCCAGTATGTTGGTAAGGATATTAATAACATAGAAACGAGCAGATGAACTAAAACCTTTGTCTGCTCTTTTTTTTTATCCGGTTGATTAAAAAACAGTTAGTAAATATTTAGGAGGAAATTAGTATGACAGACCTAATGGAACAAGAATTACAGTTAGAACAGGAATTAAAACAGGAAGCACGGGATAAGTGCTTAGCCGTCATGGAAGAAGCAAGACGGGACGGAAAGACCACAAGTACACGGATAGGTCAAAAGCTTGTAAACTACGGCTTTGATTTATTCTTTAGCACCGTAGAAGAATTTGTCACTAAAGAATTAGCACCTAAACGTGGCGTGCAACCGAAATACAGACCAATGCTACAGAGGTTAGAAAGAGAAGTATACGAGAAGACAAAAGATTTAGTATCCCTGCTTTGTCTATCCACTATTAGTGTTTGTATAAATGTAGTCTTTTCAGATAGAAGATTAGAATTAAACACAATGAGTGGGGTATTAGGTACAACAATAGAAAGAGAAGCACAAGCACAGTGGTTCTTTAACCAAGATACCACCAATAAAAAGTCCGCCGAAACAGGACTAAGACAACGGGTAAGCACGTACTATAAAGAGTATTACTTGTTTAATAAGGCGATGAAAGAGGTATCAGCCGAATTAATAGGGCAAATGCCAGCGTTCTCTTTACCTGAAAAACTTTTATTAGGTGGAAAGCTTATCGAATTATTAATACAGACAACAGGCTTATTTGAATGTTTTTCTATCAGACAAGAAAGAACAAAACATGAAATAACACGTGTCATTCCAACACAAAGATTGGTAGACATATGGAACAAGAACGAAAATATCCTGCTTAATAATGTCTTCCGCTCCGCCCCGATGATAGTTAAACCTGATGACTGGACGTCCTATTATGACGGTGGCTATTATGGCGAGTTAAGACCACACCACAAGTTATTAAGGCTAAAAGACTTGCCAAGCACGTTCCATTCAAGCTATATGGCAAAACTGAATGAAGCGGACTTAACAGATGTATTGTCTGCCGTTAATGCCGTACAGTCTACACCGTGGAAAATCAATGAAAGGGTATTAGATGTAGTAAACACCATATTTGACCGTGGCTTACAAATTGCTGGAATACCTGATATAAACCCGTTGCCAGAGATACCAAAATTAGAGGGAGAATACACAAGAGACGAATTAAAAACACATAAGATTAAAATGGTTCTGCGATTAAAGAAAGAACAACGCCGTAAATCACATTACCTGCGAGCATTGGCAATAGTAAGAACAGCACGGAAGTATAAGAAATATGAACGTATCTACTTTCCGTGTAACATGGACTTCAGAGGTAGAATTTATCCTATTCCTGTCTTCTCTTTTCAAGGTGATGATTTAACAAAAGGACTGATACTTATGCAAGACACACCACCAGCAACAGATGAAAAGGCAGAATATTGGTTCAAAATTGCTGGTTGTGAGTTTTATGGCAATGATAAAATAAGCTTTGAAAATCAGATACAATGGGTAAAAGACAATGAAGACAAGATACTTTCCATAGCAAACTGTCCACTGGGAGAGGACATGGAATTTTGGGCTAACTGTGATTGTCCATTCCAATTTTTAGGGTGGTGCTTTGCTTATGAAGAACTTATAAAATACAAGTCTATGCATAATAATTCAAGTGTAGGCTGGGTATGCGGTATTCCCGTTGCTTTTGACGGTACATGTTCTGGCTTACAACACTTTTCAGCAGCCTTACTTGATGAAATAGGTGGTAAAGCCGTTAATCTTATACCAGCCGACAAGCCACAAGATGTATACGGTGTAGTAGCTTCTAAAGTAAACGAATATCTTAACTACGATGCTATCAACGGAGACAGTGATAGTTACCAACCACGGAAAGATGGAAAGGGAACGTACCTTAAATACGGTACAAAATCTATGGCAAGACAATGGTTAGCATATGGCGTGGATAGAAAAGTGACAAAACGCTCCGTCATGACATTAGCGTATGGAAGTAAACAATATGGCTTTAGAGAACAAATTTTAAGTGATATTCTACACCCTGCTATCGAAGACGGACACGGTGAAATGTTTACAGCTTCACAAATTGCACTGGCTTCTTACATGGCTAAATTAATATGGCAAGGCGTGTCTGATGTAGTCGTTAAAGCCGTAGAAGCAATGAAGTATTTACAAGAAATAGCTACGATTGTCGGTAGTAGCGGTTATCCCGTGACCTGGACAACGCCTATGGGATTGCCAGTACAACAAACATATTTAGAGATGGATATGGATATATTTAGAATGAGATTTATGAATACAGAGAAACGCTGGTACATTCCACACCTCACTGGGAATGTAGACAAAAGAAGACAGACACAAGGAATTGCACCGAACTTCATTCACTCGATGGACGCTTCACATCTGCAATGGACTATTAATAGATGTAAGACACAAGGGATACACCACTTCTCTATGATTCATGACAGCTATGCAACAAGTCCATCACAAGCAGATAAATTGTTTCATACAGTACGGGAGACCTTTGTAGAGGTGTACACAAAACATGATGTCTTATCCGACTTTAGAGATGATGTTTGCCAGGTGTTAGTGGGGGAAGAAGCAAGAAAAAACACTCCTAAACCACCAGCTAAGGGAAAGTTAGACCTCAATCAAGTATTGAAAAGCTTATACATATTCCATTGATAACTACTTAATTAATATTAATAGTACAGAGTAGGTAGATAGTTGACCTTTGTCTTCTGTCTATCTACTCTTTTTTTTTTATATGTTGTCTGATTTGTGGTCTAAAAATAGGACATAAATTAATTGAGACACACAAGCGAGAGAAAGGGAGATAAAAGAATATTATTAGAACTATAGAAGTCTTATAGAAGTAGCATTATATTATGTATTCTTTATTGTTCTTTCTAAAAGTAATAAATAGTATAGAATCTTATAGTTATTAATTTATATATCATATCCTTTGTCTTCATATATCATATCTGGGCTGTCTTCCATGCTTGAAATTTAATTGAGACACACAAGCGAAAGAAAGGAGAGTAAGAAACATGTTTGATGATAAAGAAACATTTAATATTTACCACGAGCATCTTTTAAATAAAAACGTAACAAAAGTATGTTTAGAATGTGGTGCTGTCTTCCACCCGTTTAAAGAGTGGGAGACTACTTCAAATTTTTGTTGTTTTAAATGTTCTATTGCTTTTTATGATAAAGAAGCAGAACAAGACACAATTACTTGTATGGTTTGTCATAAGCCAATGAAAAATAGATATGAAAGGAGATGGAGATGGAATAAGATTAAGGCTTATGGCTCACACACATTAGAGGGAAGCAGAATATGTAAAGAATGTACATCAAAACTGAATAAAGAAAACGGAGGTAAAAGAAACAAATGAGTGGATACGCTAAAGATGCAGACCATTACAAACAGACAAGTAAACAGCCTATAGAACTGATGCATGAACTACTGACACATGAACAGTTTATAGGCTTTTTACATGGAAACATTATTAAATACGCTCTACGGCTGGGATACAAAGACGATAGGGTTAAAGAAGCAGAGAAGATAGAACAGTATGCAAGCTGGCTTGTCTCTATTTTAAGAGATGATACGTTCGAAATTGAATAACAGAAAGGAGGTGTAAAACAATATGGTGATAGCAGCAAATAAAACTAAAGCAGTGGAAACAGCAGTTAAAACACGAAGAAAGACAACAGCGGTAAAGAAACAAGTTGAATCATTAGTCATTAAAAGGGGTACGTGCAAAGTAACAGAAAACGAAATGCGTTTCAGTTTATATGGCACGACAACGATTGATGGCTGGGGTGTTTTAGATTTTGGAATAGTGGATATACCACCTGGAAAAGCACTGTATTTAGAATCAGAGTTGGCTGGCACAAATAAAGGAGTATTGCTTGTACCTAAACTTTTTAATTCAGGGCAAGACGTACAATTAATCGTTCCTGTAGTTAATTTATCCAGAGATTTCAGAACCCTATACGGTGGGGAAGCATTAGTAAAAGGAATACTTGTAACCGTATCAGAACCGAACGTAAGTGTTTAATTCAATTTAAGTATATTAATATTAACAAAAAGAAAAGGAGACCATAACTATGGCAAATACAAAGAAAGATAGACAATTTATTAATGGAGTAACCCCGAAAGGCGAATGTTACTATGCATTCCTCCGCAAGCCCGAAATGTATGAGGGAAACGAGGTCGGTTATTCAATTCAGATTAAGATGAGTGAAAAAGATTCTAAAGCATTTGAAGACAAATTACTTACAGCATTAGAAGATGCGAAAGACAGCTTTGATTTAAGGGCAGGGAAGAAATGGAGCAAAGAACCGTCATATGGTAAGCACATCATGAAAGATGGTAGCGTTGTCTTCAAATTTAAAGCTAAAACAGAGATGAAGTCAAAGACAGGGGAGATTAAGAAACGTACTATCCTTGTTGTAGACGCTCATAATAACCCGATTAAAGCAGAAGACTTAGGGAATGGGTCAATCGTTAAAATTGCATACGCAGCAGCACCATACTGGATGAATAATAACGTTAATGGAATGGCTTTATATCTTCGTGGTGTACAGGTATTAAAATATATCCCGTTCGGTGGTAATACAGCGGAGGGCTTAGGCTTTGAAGTTGATGAAACAGGCTATAACAGTAAAGAAGACACCCGATTAAAAGAGGAAGAAGATGAAGACATGCTTGAATTTGTGGAGGGTGACGAAGATAGCGAGGAATTTTAATCTTGCGTTGGTATAACAGACGGGGTGGCTGGAGTAAACCGATTAACAAAGAATATAGGTCAGGGCTGGAAGAAGAAATAGTCAAGGAATTAGAGACAGCAGGTATTGAGTATAGCTATGAAAAGCATTATGTAGACTATACTCTACCAGCTACAAAGCATCGTTATCTTCCAGACTTTGTCCTTAGTAACGGTATTATCATTGAAGCAAAAGGGATATTTGATGTGGCAGACCGTAAAAAACATCTGGCAATTAAAAACCAGCACCCCGACCTTGACATACGGTTTGTCTTCTCTAATGCTGGTACAAAAATAAGTAAGTCCAGCAAAACTACCTATGCTATGTGGTGTGAGAAAAATGGCTTTAAGTATGCTACAAAACTCATACCAGATTCATGGCTACGGGAAAGAAAGCAGGCAAAGAAAAAGCTGAAAGCGAAAGATATTTATCTACGAGAAAGGAAGTGAGAAAAGCGTGCCTAAAGTACAATTTAAAAAAAGAAAAGAAACTTTGTTCTTTTCCGTTATCAATAGGAATGAGAACGATAAAAGTTTTGAGGATATGTTTTGTGAAGCGAGACGGGAGGGGGAATTTGATGTAGAATTTCATTACCTTATTCACCGTGACGGAAAAATAGATAAAGGCAGAGACGAAGACACTATTGGTGGTAGAAGATTGCCGTCCAATGAAGTGTCTATTTTTATTGTTGTAGATGTAGACAAAGCACACGAGCGTACCGATGCACAGAAAGTAGCGGTAGTCCGTTTGCTGGATAAATTGAGAAAGAAATATCCGAAAGCAGCAGGTGTATTGACCTACGATATTTACTAATTAATCAAAGAAGAAAGGAGGAGAAGAAAGAACCAATGCAACAACAAGAAGAAGAAAGTACACTTGAAAAAGAACATCTGCCTTGTCCAGATTGTGGTTCGTCTGATGCGATGTCTTTATACAGCGATGGACATACATACTGCTTTTCATGCAAACAGTACAGAGCAGAGGGCAGAGCGACTATGTTTACAGCTAAAGATGAAGACAAACACCCACAGCCGAAAAACACAATTAAAGAAAGCGACATGTTTATAGAAAGCCTTAAAGCCCGTGGAATAAAACAAGAGACGTGCAGAAAGTATGGCTATTTTAAGACACGGGTAAGAGGGGAACTGGTACAGGTTGCTTCTTATTATGACGATGATAAACAGTTGATAGGACAAAAGATAAGGCAGAAAAATAAGGAATTTTATACACTTGGCAATTCTTTCTCTAACCGCTTCTTTGGACAACATCTATGGGCTAATGGACATAGAAAGATGCTCATTATTACAGAGGGTGAAATTGATTGCTTGACTGTCTCACAAATCAATGGAAATAAGTATCCAGTTGTGTCTGTCCCAAACGGTGTTACATCAGCAAGAAAAGTATTTAAAGCACAGGCAGAGTGGCTTGATTCCTTTGATAAGGTTGTTGTCTTCTTTGATATGGACGAAGCAGGCAGACAGGGAATTAAAGACATAGAGGGCTTATTGAAACCACACAAACTCTTTATAGGTAATTTACCGCTCAAAGACCCTAATGAATGTTTGTTAGCTGGTAAGGCTGATGCGGTTATTGATGCTATCTGGAATGCGAAAGAGTATACACCAGATGGGATTGTCAACGGTAAAGATTTATGGGAGCGTGTATCAGAGGAAGAAATAGAAACAGGATACGATTTGCCCTGGTCTGATATTCCTATAAATAACATGATACATGGCTTTAGAAAAGGTGAATTGGTTGTCTTAACTGCTGGTACTGGTGTTGGCAAATCTACGTTTATACGTCAAATAGCCTATGATTTTGGTGTAAAGAAAAAGCTGAAAATAGGTATGCTCATGCTTGAAGAAAACGTAAAACGGACAGCACGTGGCTTGATGTCTGTACATGTAGGCAAACGTTTATATATGGACAGACACGCAATAGATGAAAAAGCCTATCAGAAAGCGTTTGATGAGACATTGGGTACAGGACGTTATGTGATGTACGAGCATTTTGGGTCATTAGATGGCGATAATCTAATGAATAAAATACGGTACATGGCAATAGCAGAGGAATGTGATTTTATCATACTTGACCATATATCCATTGCAATATCTGGATTGTCTGGTGATAACGAGCGTAAGATGATTGACATGCTCATGACACAACTTCGTTCGTTGGCTGAAGAAACTGGTGTAGGCTTGCTGATTATCTCACATCTTAGACGGGCAACAGGCAGAGAGAGCACACCTTTTGAAGAGGGTGGAACAACATCATTGTCCCAGCTTCGTGGTTCTGGTGCTATTGGACAGTTAGCTGATACTGTTATTGGCTTAGAACGAAATCAACAAGCAGAGGGAAAAGCAAAGAATCTTGTCAAACTCCGTGTCCTTAAATGCAGATGGACAGGGGAGACAGGAATTGCAGGACACCTATTCTACGATAAAGACAAAGATAATTTAATAGGAGCACCGAAACTAAAAGACATTATTGGAGATGAAGAAGACATAGAGGAGGGAGAGTACATTGCTGATTTTTGATATAGAAACAGATGGCTTGTTTGATACAATGTCTACACTCCATTGTCTTTCTATCTATGATGGGGAGAAAATGACAGGCTATAAACAGGCTGAATGTATTGATGGTGTAAAACGGTTACAGCATGCACTTGATACAGGTGAAGAAATAATTGGACATAACATCATATCGTTTGACCTTAAAGCCTTGTCTATCCTTTATCCTTGGTTCAAAGTATCACGGGAGCAAAGACACCTGGTAATTGATACACTTGTCCTTTCCCGTCTTTTGTGTCCAGATTTAAAAGCATCTGATTTTGGTTTATTTAAAAAAGGTGCGTTACCTGGTGAATGTATTGGCTCACATACCCTTGAAGCATGGGGCTATAGACTTGGTGAAAGAAAAGGTACATATGCTAAAGAGACAGAACATGCATGGGATAAGTACAATGACGATATGCTCACTTATAATAAGCAGGACGTAAAGGTAACCACTCTACTGTATCAACACCTACTGTCTTTAAATCATAGTCAAACCGCAATGACCTTAGAGCATGAGATACAATGGTTGATGGTAAAGCAAGAAGACAATGGCTTCCCGTTCGATGTAGACAAAGCTACGATATTAGAGCGAGAACTACGAAAAAGAGAAGCTGTACTATCCAGTCAACTCATGAAGATTGCACCACCTATTCCAGATAAAGTATTTGTACCTAAAAGGGATAATAAGCGTCTTGGATACAAAAAAGGCGTACCGATTCAAAGGTATAAAGACTTCAACCCTGGCTCACGACAACAGATACTATGGCTATTGACTAACTATTATCACTACACACCAGAGGTCACGAGTGAAGACGGGAAGATAAAAGTAGACGAGGAGACATTTCAGTTTATTTCTACCGACCCGAAAGCACCAGAAGAAGTACAGAAACTTGCCTTGACCCTAACTGAATATCTGATGATTATAAAGCGTTTAGGACAATTAGCAGATGGCAAACAGGCGTGGTTAAAAGCAGTACAGGCTGATGGTAAAATTCATGGACGTGTCAATCCTTGTGGTGCTGTAAGTGGTAGAGCGACACATTCCAGTCCTAATATTGCACAAGTCCCACACAACGGAGCACCTTATGGCAAAGATTGTCGTAGTTTGTTCCATGTCCCAGATGGTTGGTGGCAGGCTGGAATTGATGCTTGTGGTCTTGAACTCCGTTGTCTTGCTCATTACCTTGCACCTTATGATGATGGACACTATGCAGATGTTGTTGTCAATGGTGATATACATACCTTGAATCAAAAGGCAGCTGGTCTCAATAAACGAGATGAAGCGAAGACATTTATTTATGCGTTCTTATATGGGGCTGGAGACAAAAAGATAGGTGATATTGTAGGCGGAGATGAAGCAGAGGGAAAGCAGATAAAGAAAAAGTTTTTGAAGAAGACACCAGCTATCCAGTCTCTACGGCGTGCTATCCATAGAGTATTGGTGGCTAAAGAACGATATGGCAAAGTAATTAAGTGGAGAAGAAAATATCTGAAAGGCTTAGACGGCAGACATCTTGCTGTACGGGCTGAACACTCCGCTCTTAATTTACTATTGCAAGCTGCTGGTGCTATTGTGTGCAAGAAGTGGCTTGTCTTAACAGAGGAGCGGTTAATCAAACGTGGGCTAAGACATGGGTGGGACGGTGACTTTGCACTTATGGCTTGGGTACACGATGAACAACAGATAGCATGCAGAACAAAAGAAATAGCAGACATAGTAGTAGAAGAAGCACAGCAGGCAATGCGAGATACAGCTTCTTTTTTTAATTTCCGATGCCAATTAGATACAGAGGGTATCGTTGGTAAAAATTGGTGTGATTGTCATTAATATTAAGTAGAAAAGGAGAATATACAAATGAGTGATTTTAAAGTAGGAGACCGTGTAGAAGTTATTGGTAGGGGAAGTTTGATTAATAAGGCAGGCATAAACGTGGGAATGCTTGGCACTATTGTTGTTATCGATGGTGGTGACCCTAAGATAGGTGTTCAGTTTGATGATTATATAGGGGGGAATAATGCAGGTGGAAATGGAAAGAACGGTTTTTGTTGGTTTATGTTTGAGCAGAGCCTAAAAAAGGTTGAGAAAAAAGAAGAATTAGAACAGCTTTGTCTTACCATTGAAAAGGCAATGAACCGACTTTATGAAATTGCTGATTCTTATACCATGAAACAAGCAGCGAATGGAATTATTAACATCTTACAAAGAAAGTCCGTAGACAGATTAGAGTTAAATAGATTTAAGAAAGCATTGGAGGATAACCAGAATGAAGACATGTAAAGAAATGTTACTTGATGAAGACAAAAGCTATGAAGACAGAAAAGAATTACATACCGATTTAACTACTATTGAAAGATATTCCAGTTGGTTATTTAGTTGTGCTGATACCGCAGAAGAAACTAAAGTATTGTTTGATACCGTGCTCAATTTAATATCTGCTCAAAGATTGAAAAGAGATGCAGAGATTAAAGAACAAAAGGAACGAGACATAGCAGGAATGGTAGAGTTTGAAAAGATTATTGAACAGCACGAAGAAGCGATTATCTCTACTTATAAAGATTTAGCGGAGAGGTAAAAACTATGGTGGAGCAGACAACGAAGAAACAACCGCTGCTTCTTATCATTGATGGCGATATTCTTGTCTACAAATCATGTGCCAGCGTTGAAGTCCCTATCAACTGGTATGGTGATTTGTGGACATTACACGCCGATGCAGCTGAAGCAATTATCTCTTTTGAGGATAGAATGTATGATATTGTGAGTGATGTATTACTGAAGTTGAATTATGTAGGAGAGTATAAAATCAAAGTATGCTTTTCACACGATGTAAACTTCAGAAAACAGATACTCTATACATACAAGCAAAACAGAGAGGGGAAAAGAAAGCCGATATGCTACACCGCAGTCAAAGAATGGGTAATAGAGCACTATGATACGGTGTGTCTACCCCGTTTAGAAGCCGATGATGTTTGTAGTATATTAGCAACAACCCCAGAGAATGAGGGACACAGCATAGTTATTTCTGGTGATAAAGACTTCCGTTCTATTCCTGGTATGTTTTATAACTTTTTAACTCGTACCATATCAAACACAACAGAAGCTGAAGCGGACATGTTCCACTTGATGCAAACGTTGATGGGAGACAGAGCAGACAATTATTCTGGTTGTCCTGGTATAGGTGAAAAGAAAGCAAAGCAAATGTTAGAAGACAGTGCGACATGGGAGACCGTAGTCAAAGCATTTAAGAAGCAGGGGCTGTCTGAACTTGATGCTTTACAACAGGCACGAGTAGCATATATACTTAGAGCAAAAGACATAGGTGATGTTGATTGTCTGGCAGAAAAGGGGATAAAGCTATGGACACCAGAAACGACAGGGAATACAGCGAAACATCAGAAAACTTTCTTGTGACGTATATTTTCCAGCCAATAGCTACAGTGTTTTTAGCAGTCGTAATGATTGCATTTCATATAACTATGTTCATTGAAAGTATACTGTTAAGTCTATTGCCCTTTATTGGTATAATCTGCTTAATCTATTATTTGTTCTTTTAATTGAGACAGATATATAACAAAAGCTAATTGAGACACACAAGCGAAAGTAAGAATAATAAAAGATATATTAGAGTATTCTATTAGCCTTTAAAGGAGGTAGGACAAAATACAAACATGACATTACAACTGAATACTATCTTAGGAATTGACAACGAAGATAGAGACCCAGACATACCGTACGTAAGCTATGAACTTATTGCATATCTACGTAAACAGTTTGGTCTTACCTATCTTCTTTCAAAGGAAATGAACTGTAGTGAACCTATGCGTCTTGGATATATAAAAGGTGTCCAGGACGTTTTTGATTGTTTGGATAACTGTATAGCCAGACAAGAGCGTGGAAAGGAGGAAGAACCCTAAAAATGTGCTGGTTTAAATTACCTAAAGTAGAGGGCTTAGCTGGCAAACTTAGAGCGACAGACATGCAAAGAACAGCAGCACAAGAAGCCCAGAAACCAGATGCACCCGTCTTTGGTGGTACAAGAAGTTGGGAAGTAGCATCGAAGAAAAGAGGGGTGTCTGCACTCCGTATTGACACAGACAAAACTACACCCACTGAAAAGTCTATCAATTCACTAAAGAAAGACAAAGCAACAGGGGTGAACCGCTATTATAACAGCGGTCTTTTTTAAAATTTAATTAAACAGAATAGGAGACAAATACAATATGAGTTTATGGACAAAGTTTAGAGATGCAGTAACTGCACCGTTTAGAGCAGTATCTAACATTGTAGCAGGCGGTTTATTAGGTGGTAGTAGGCGTGCCCCAGAAATTAAAATAACAAACCCCACACCTGCACCTGCTGTAGCTGCACCAGAGCCGACAGTAGGACAAGAAGCTACAGACCTTGTGGCTAAGAAAAAGAGAGTAGGAAAAAAAGGCAAACGTTCACTTATGATAGACACAGGTAGTAATTCATCGTCTGGTGGTTCTACTGGTACTGGATTGAACTTATGATAGTGAGGTGGAATAAACAGAGTGAATGACATAGACATTACTAAAAATAGGGAAGAAACAGCTAAGAGTGCCTATGAACGAATGACAGCAGAACGAAACCCTTATATAACGAGAGCCGAAGACTGTGCTGTCTATACCATACCGTCACTCTTTCCACGAAGCGGTTCTAATGCTTCTTCTACATTCAGTACACCGTATCAGAGTTTTGGTGCGAGGGCAGTAAATAATCTAACATCAAAGTTATCATTAGCTATCATGCCCCCCAATGCACCATTCTTTATGCTTAATGCTGGTAAAGACGTAAAGAAAGAGTTAGAAAACAGACCCGAAGATGCAGCAGAAATACAGCAGAACTTAATGCGTATCGAAAACATTATCATGAAATATGTAGAGACACACCAGATACGTGTTACCATTTCTGAAGCTATTAAACTGTTAATTGTGTCTGGTAATGACTGTCTTTATTTACCGCCAGTTGAGGGTGGAATCAAACTGTACAGACTGAATAACTATGTAGTGAAGCGAGATGCTTTAGGAAATTGGATAAGGCTTATTACCGTAGACAGAATCTCATGGGCTGCTTTACCCGAAGATGTTAAGACAATGGTAGCTAAGTCTGGGAATGAAGAACACAAAGCCGAAGATGAAATTGAAATCTATACCGATGTGCAACTTGTGAATGGAGAATATCAATCATATCAAGAGTGCGAGGGTGAAATTATACAGGGAACGGAAGCACATTATCCGAAAGACCGTTCACCATGGATACCGCTTCGTATGGTAAAAATGGACGGTGAATCGTATGGTCGTTCTTTTGTTGAAGAATATTTAGGTGATATACGTTCGCTGGAAAACTTATCAAAAGCTATTGTAGAACTAAGTGCTATTTGTGCTTCTGTCTATTTCCTTGTCAATCCTAATGGAATCACGAGAGTAGCGAAATTATCAAAAGCAGCTAACGGTTCTTTTGTGTCTGGTAGAAAAGAAGACATTACCGTCTTGCAACTTGATAAATATAATGATTTGTCCGTTGCCAGGTCTACAGCACAAGACATAGAAACCCGTTTGTCTTATGCATTCTTATTAAACAGTGCAGTACAGAGAAACGGAGAACGAGTAACAGCGGAAGAAATACGTTATGTTGCTGGTGAATTAGAAGACACACTCGGTGGTATTTATTCTATTTTAGCCCAGGAATTACAGTTACCATTAGTAAAGAGACTATTAGCACAGCTGGAAAGTACAGGGGAAATTCCTCCGCTTCCAGAAGAATTAGTAGAGCCAGAAGTCACAACAGGCGTAGAAGCTTTAGGACGTGGACACGATTTAAATAAGCTGACACAATTCTTAGCATTACAACAGCAGAACCCCGAAGCAGCTGGCGTTATTAAATGGCGTAATGTATGTCTGATGGAAGCTACGGCACTTGGAATTGATACGGAAGAATTAATTAAATCTGATGAAGAATTACAAGCCGAACAGCAACAACAGACAATGATGGCAATGGCTAATAGAGCAGCACCACAACTTGCTAAAGGAATGGTAGACAACCCACAAGCTGTAGGTGAAGCAATGGAAGAAGCACAGTAATATAGAGAAAGAAATGAGGAAAAGAACAAATGGCAGAAAATGATGTAAATAATCAGACACCAGCTACTGAATCTCCTTATGGGGAAAATGCTGTAACTGGTAGTGCTGAAGATGTCTTAAAAGATAGAGACGTGTCTATTACTACCACAGACACCCAGAAAGTTACAATTCCAACTGAAGAAGATGTAGACGATAAAGGTGAAAGTGATAAAGATGATAACAAGGACACGGAAGACAAACAGACTGAAGACAAAGCTGATAAGAAAGACGAAGACACAGCTGAAAGTGAAGATTCTGAATTACAGACAGAAGTAAATAAAGTTACTGATGCTGCTAATGACCTAAGAAAAGACCTTACTACAAAAGGAATTGACTTTGATGCAATAGCAGAGGAATTTAGCAACAACGGAGACTTTACACCAGAAACCAGAGCAGCATTAGAAAAGGCAGGCTATCCGCAAACAGTGGTAGATGCTTTCTTGTCTGGTTTACAGGCTACAGCAGATAAGATTGTAACTACTATCTTTTCTTATTGTGGTGGTGAAGATGAATACAATAAGATGGCACAGTATATTAAAGCCCAGGGTGAAGACACAGTAGCACAATTTAACCGTGTTCTTGAATCAGGGGACGTGGAACAAATGAAGCTTGCTATTGATGGTTTTAAAGCCAGAATGGGAGCAAGAACAGGTGTAGCAGGTCGTTCTGTCTTAGGTGGGAACGGTACAGGTGGAAATGCACAGAAAGGTTTTTCCAGTAAAAGTGATATGGTAAAAGCTATGTCTGACCCACGTTATGGCAGAGACCCGTCCTATACGAAAGACATACAGAAGAAGACAATGAATAGTAGCTTCTTTTAATAACTAACAAAATAAAAGGGGATAACCACAATAAAAGAATAACAACAGCTTATCATACCTATGCTGGCTCTTTTTCAAAACTTGTTCATATTAAATAAATTCGATATATAGAAAGGAAGTGAATTTCTCCTACACTTTATAATGATATGCAACATATTGTGCCGACAAAAGAGAGAAAGATTGGTATGGGCTGTCTATACACAACGTATCCATTATATTTTGTTTGTTTATTATACTTAATATTAATATTATATTTCTTAACGAAAGGTAGATGATTTATTTAGAATGGCTGATGTAACTATTGCAAACATTGGTTTAAACGAGGGCGGTTCTGACAGTCTTGCCCGCTTTCTGAAAGTATTTGCAGGTGAGACTATTACCGCTTTTGAACGTGCTTCTGTCACAAATGGCAGACACATTGTACGTACCATTGAATCTGGTAAATCTGCTCAATTCCCGACTTTTGGACGGGCAACAGCAGCATACCTTAAATCTGGTAAGTCGTTAGATGATTTGAGACAGAACATTCCTGGTGGAGAGAAAATCATTCAGATTGACGGACTGCTTACAACGTCCCAGCTTATTTCTGATATTGATGAAGCACTGTCTCATTTTGATGTGCGTGGCGAATATTCCCGACAGATGGGTGAAGCATTAGCACAGGCAGCAGACGGAGCAGTATTAGCTGAAGCTGCTAAGATGGTTGTAGCTGGAAAAGAAAATCTGGCTGGGTTAGGAAAAGGCGAAATCATTAAGAAGACGCTGACCCGTGGTATTACTGAAGAAATGGGTAAAGCTATTGTTCAGATGTTGCTTGAAATCAAAGCTAAAATGTCCCAGAACTATGTACCGAACGCTGACCGTTATGTATATATGCTTCCAGAGGGTGTAGCAGCTTTGACCATGTCTTTAATTGCTATCAATAAAGAATATGGTGCTGTAGCGACTATTACTGAAGCTAATGTACTTCGTGTAGCTGGCTTTGATATTGTTGAATGTCCGCACCTTACAGCAGGTGGAGCAGCTAAGAATGAGGGTGTGCTTCAGGGTGATGGACACGTATTCCCAGCTTCGTTGGCTAAGGACTGCATGTTTATCGCTATGCACCGTTCTGCTGTTGGTACTGTTAAACTGAAAGACCTTGCCCTTGAAAGAGCAAGACGAGCAGAATACCAGGCAGATATGCTTGTTGCTTCCTATGCAATGGGTCATGGTGGTTTGAGACCCGAAGCATGCTATATTGGTTCTGTTTCTGGTTCATAACCTAATTAAAGAGAAAGAGGAGAAGTGCCGTGTCTTCTCCTCTTTTTTTTATAGGGGCACTTGTTGTAATTGAAGCATACCAACGTATCATACCTCCATATCATACCTCCCGTGCGTTGGTGGTATAGGTGCAATTCCTATAGTGTCCACAACAATTAAAAACACACACATATACAAATAGACATAGGAAAGGAGCAAACAATAAATGACTATCACACCAATGACAGAATTAGAAGCTGTTAATATTATTCTGGCAAGTATAGGTGAATCTCCAGTAAATAGTATTGAAAACCCGACAAACGTAGATGTTATAAATGCTATCCGTATTCTTAGAAACATTAACAGAAGAATACAAAGTAAAGGCTGGACATTTAATACTATCGAATCTTATACAATGACACCAGACAAGAACAACCATAAAATATATTGGTCTCCACATCTTCTTTATATCGAAGCAAAAGACGGTACAAAGTATACAAAGAATGGGGAGTACCTTTATAACTTCACAGAACAGACATTTAACTTTTTAAACCCTATTGAAGTACAGGCTATTTTCTTTGTTGATTTTGATGATATGCCAGACCCGATGAGAAATTATATTTGTGCTAAATCAGCTAAGACATTTCAATCCCGTTATTTAGGTGATGCTTCGTTGGCTGAAGAATTAGAACGAGACGAACAGGAAGCATGGGTAGCATTACAAGAATATGAATTAGACAGAAATGATTTTAGTCTACTTAACTTCCCAGCCGTGTCTACTATCACAATGAGGGGGAATTAATACATATGGCACATTTATACAGCCAGGTCATAAAGAACATTGTATCTGGTATAAGCCAACAACCAGACATTCTACGGTTACCAGAACAATTAGAAGAACAGGTAAATGGTGTGTCTACCGAAGTAGGTGGTTTACAGAAAAGACCTCCCACTCTACATATAGCTAATTTATTCAATGTTAGTCAATCTGACAATTATAGACCGCTTGTCCATGTAGTCAAACGAGATGAAGAAGAAAAATACATCATGATATTTGATGGCAATGGTAATCTCCATATCTTTGATGAAGATGGTAAAGAGCATCGTGTAAATAAAGACAGTCAAGCCACATCTTACATAAGTGGAATTGATGCACGAAAATATTTAAAGGTTATTACTATTGCTGACTATACTTTCATTGTTAATACGAAAAAGACAGTACGAATGAAAAGTGGCACATGGGATAGTGGAAGATGGAACGGCGGGCAGGGTGCATTGTTCAATGTTAAAAGTGGACAGTATGGTCGTAAATACTCTTGCATTATTAACGATGTAACAGTCGCTACATATGAAACACCATCAGGCGAGAAAGCTGAAGACAGTAAGAAAATAGACGTAAATAACATAGCACAAGAATTAGCTAACAGTGCAACGGCTAATGGCTGGAGAGCAGAGACAGGGGACAGCTGGGTATATTTAACAAAGCCAGACACACCCGTAAGAAAAGTAGCTATCAGAGACGGTTTTAATGGACTGGCTATGATAGGTATTTATAAATCAGTACAAAACTTTAATAACTTACCACGCACCGCACCCCATAATTTTACTGTCCAGGTGAAAGGTGCGTCTGAAGTGGCTGATGATTATTATGTCCGCTACGATGGTACAGAACAGCTTTGGAAAGAAAGTGCAAGACCAGGCACTCCTACAGAAATAGATGAATCGACAATGCCACATGCACTGGTAAGAGAGCATGATTATTCCTTTACTTTAAAGCCTTTAGACTGGAGTGACAGGAGTGTAGGTGATGTTGATTCTAACCCAGACCCCTCTTTTGTAGGAGCAACCATCAATGATATATTCTTTTATCGAAACAGATTAGGGCTTATATCTGGTGAAAACGTTATCTTATCGAGGAGTGCTGACTTCTTTAATTTCTGGTTTGCTTCCGCAGTAGACATGCAAGATACAGACCCGATTGATGTAGCTGTGTCTCATAATGCTGTGTCTATCTTGCGACATGCCGTACCGTTTGATGAAGAATTATTACTGTTTAGCAATGATACACAATTTGTATTAAAGGCTGATGGTATCTTATCTCCTAAAAACTGTACCATAGCCGAAAGTACTGAATTTACTTGCAACCCGTATGTAAGACCAGTAGGAGCAGGACGGCGTGTATACTTCCCGACAGAAAGAGCAGAGTATACCACCATTAAGGAATACTACACAATGGAAGATACATTAGGTTTGAAAGATGCACAGGACATAACTTCACATGTACCGTCATACATTAATAACGGTGTATATACCATTGTCTCCTCAAACACAGAGAATGTATTGCTTTTCTTTACATCAGGGAGGGAAGACACACTCTTTGTCTATAAATACTTGTTTATTGATAATAGCCGTCTTCAGTCTTCATGGTCTCACTGGCAATTTAAAGAAGCAAAGGTTTTAGGTGGTGGCTTTATTAATTCTATGCTGTACCTGGTAATGAATAGACAGGGGCAAATAACTCTTGAAACTATGTCTTTTACCTACAATACGAAAGACTTTGAAGCCTATGAACCATACCGTGTATACCTGGATAGAAAGGTGCTTTTACCAGCTATACCTAATTCTGCTTATGATAAAGATAAAGACAGAACAAAGATAGACATGCAAGCGGTTTATGGTACAGCACTCAATCCACATATCCAATACGGACTTGTAGACCACAAAGGCTTTTTCCGCTACTACAATGTATCAGAAATGGAGCAGGGCAGGTATGTCTATATCCAGGGTAACTTAGTGGGGGAAAGGCTTGTAGTAGGTGAATTATACGAATTTAAAGCTACATTCTCCGACATCATTATCCGTAAGACAGATGAAAAAGGAGTAACAGCTTATCCAGAGGGAAGATTGCAACTCCGTAATTTCTGGTTGAATTTTGAAAAATCAGGTTATTTTAAAGTAAGAGTTAATAGCAAAGACAAAGAAAGCTATGAGTATGAAATGACAGCCCGTTTGTTAGGTAGTGCTAAAAATAAGATAGGTGAAATGGCACTGGAAACAGGACAATTTAAATTCCCAGTACAGTCACTTAATACTAACTGTCAAATTCAGGTTGTCACTATAATGCCGATGCCTATAGCTTTAATTGGTGCTGGTTGGGAGGGTGTTTATTATAGACGGTCTGCACGAATTTAAATATAAAGAGTGGCACTTTGAACAGGCTACATCAGAAAGATTATTACAATTAGAAGACCAGATACGGGATAAAGACAAAGAGGAAGCAATGGCACTTACAGGATATAAGACATTCCATGAGTGCATGCTGGCTCTTATTAATACGAGTGACACCGTACCTATTTATCTTCTTAAACGTGGTAAAGATGTGATGGGGATAGGGGGTGTCTGTGGTAATGGTGTTGTCTGGTTAGTATTAACTAAGCAAGAGAAACACCATACCTTAGGCTTTCTTCAATTCTCAAAACGCTTTTTACCTAAATTGATTGAAGCGTACGGACATGTCACTAACATTGTCTGGACTAAGAATACAAAACACGTGAAATACCTGGACTGGTTGGGTGCGGAATGGGAAGACATAAGTCCAGGTTTTTCTATTTTTTATATACGAAGAAAGGAAAGATGATATATGTGCTGGCAAGTCTATGCTGCTGTAGGTATGAAAGCACTTGGCTTATGGCAAGAAAATAAAGCCAGAGCACAGGTAGCAAAATCACAAGCCGAAGATGCAACATTATCCATGAACTATCAACTCATGAATTATGAACAGGCAAGAGCCGATGCATATGATGAAGTTGTTGGTGAAATTATCAAAACAAGACAAAACTCAATGCAACTTAATTCACAGGTAAATGCTGCTGTAGCGGAAGAAATGGCAGGCGGTGGACGTACAGCAGACCAGATACGGAGAAGTGCAGCAGGTGATACAGCCCGTACTGTCTTCTCCATACAAGATAATTACCGAAGAAAGAGCAATGAAATAGACCTAAATAAATATGCACTTTATAAGCAGACAGAGCGAGAGATTGAGGGCTTGAAACAGAAAGGTAAGCCGAATAAGCTGGCAGACATACTTGCTTTAGCCCACACTGGTGTTAATACCTATCAAGCTGCAAAGTCAATCAGAGTAAATAGAAAAACAGGAGGAGGGGACAGAAAATAATATGCCAAATCAAGTATCAAATGCGTTAGGAACAGAAAGGCAGTTTACCAAAGCCCCCGAACGTTCCTACTCTAAACAACTTATATCTCCGAAAATGAGTAGAGGTATTAACTACGAAGATACAAATAGTGCAAAGTTAGCCCGTATACTTAATGAATGGGCTGATGATATACCGAACATAATGAAGCGGAGAGAGCAGAGGATAGAAGCAGACGAATCGTTTAAAGGCTATGAAGTCGCTACACACCCAGATAACATAGGAAAAGAGGGACTGACAGCACAGGCTATGTTTGCAAATGCAGGTATGCCAGAGTTATTAGACAGCCCGTATGCTATGGCGGTAGTAGAAAAGTACCGTGGTGAAAATGCTATCCGTGATATACGAAACCGATATTTTGAAGAAGTGGTGCTTAAAGAGGGTAGATGTCCAACACGTAAAGAAGAAATGGACAGATGGCTTAACTTTGCGAATGAAAAGAGACATGAATACGGTGTAGAAGACATACCATATTCTGAACATTCAAAAAGCTATAACCGATTCTTTAACATTGGTTTTTACAAAGACATACAAGACTATACACAACATGAGATAGCAGCCCAGTCTAAAGAAGCAGCTGAAAATAGAGCAGCTATTATGGCTGGTACAACTCAAGCTAAGTTTGATTCAATAACAAGTGCAGATTATGTAGCTACTCACACACCCGAAGAAATAGCAGCAAGCTTTACTGAACTGACACATAACTCTATACAAGGCGGTATGAGTATTACAGAATACTTACCGCTTCTAAAGGGTGGTGTGGAGAACTTAATAGCAAATGGTTTTCCTCCAGATAAATTGGCTACTTTAGGTGAAGCAGAGTGTTACATTAACCCAGACACCACACCAATACATATTAAAGATATACTTCCTATGTCTACCTACCACGAGAGTGCGGTACAGATGGGACTTCTTCGTAGAGAGAAAGAACAATTAGAAGCGTATAATTCTTTAAAAGACAGTAAAACCCTTGATGATTTTGATGCCAATACAGAAAAATTAAAGAAAGAGAAACCAGAAATATACAGTCTCTTTGCTAAGAAAGGTATGTTATCCAGCCTACGTGACAAAAAAGAAGAAGATATTAAATGGGAACAAAGACGGGCAATGCGTAGTGGTGGTGATTCACCGATTGGACAGGCTCTAAGTGATACACAAGACCAGATACTCATTAATAAAGGGCTTAACTGGTGGAGTGATTATCTTAACCATAGTATCGAAGTTGACGGAATACCTATTGATTCATTTTTCCAGACAAACAATATTAAGCCAGCCCAGCGAATAATGATAGGAAATGCTATTCTGGCTAAGATTATGAATCAGGCAGCACAAGATGGTGATGTAAAAGGTGCTTCCATTAAAATAGCACGCTTAATGAATGCGTCTGAAATGGAAGCGTTTAAAAAGAGTTATCAGTCTACTGTGTCTGGTATCTTGACCCACTTAGATACAAAGGACATTGCTTCTATGCAAAATGATGACCCCGTACTCCGTACTATACAATTAGCGTGCAATATGGTAAATGCAAACCCAGCTGATGCAATGGAAGCTTTAGGTGAAAAGAATTACAACCGAATAGAGCGTATTGTCATATTGGCAGATACGAATGAGAAGCTGTGGAACAAAAAGGGTGATGGACTAAGACAAGCCTTACAACTGGAGAGAAATGTATCTACTGTATTGGCTGACCCAGATTCACGAGCAGCTGTGGAAAATAAATATAATGCAGCTGCAAGTAAAGAAGATGCAACGGCTGTAGATTGTACAAGTATGGGTGGTGGATACGATGATGGTGTCTATTACCTTTATGACCCGTATTTAAATAAACGTATCAGCACAGTCGCTACTGCGTTCATTGCAAGTGGTATGAACCCAGACACTGCTTTATATGCAGCAAAGACAAGGGTAGCAGGTGAAGTATATCGTTATGATGGAGTAACCATACCTAAAGCAGCAATACTTGGAATAGAAGCTGATAACAAACAAGATGCGTGTATCACATTTATAAACAATGAAATAGCAGAAATGGGAGAGGGTACAGTGTGGAAGTATGACTATAGCACTAACTCTTTTACATTTCTCAATTCATCTACAGGTGAAGCAAGAAAATATACACACGATAAGTTTATAAAAAGAGCAGGCGGATTGTATGCTGCTTATCAGGAACAGGCGAAAAAAGATGCTTCTGAAACCACATCAACTGATGGAGAAGAAGAAGACAAACCGTGGTATCAAGATTGGTTAAACCCTAAACGCTACGGAATATAAAAATCTAAATGAAAGGATATAATGCATGGAAGAGAATAGGATAGATTTTAGCTTGGCTGAACAGTGTGCACGAACGATAAATGAAAGAACTGGTGCACAGATTGACCCAAGATGGATATATGCCCAGTGGAGACATGAATCAACACATTTTACTTCCGACCTTTGCAAAGAGAATAATAACTTTAGTGGTCTTACACAGAAAAAACCAAATGGGGAGGAAAACAAACAGCCAGATGGTAAGAACTACTACAAGGTCTATCATTCACATGAAGAATTTGCTGAAGATTATGCTAATTATATATGTCGCTATGCAGAAAATGGTTTAGCTAATGTAAGAACAGCAGCCGACTATGCTCATGTCTTAAAGTTAGGCGGATACTACACAGACAGTGAAGAAACATACACTAATTCTTTAGTAAGCCTATCAAACATGTCTGACCCTATAACAGCTATTGGTGCATATCCAGCAACGAGTTTTTTTGCTAACAGAGATGAATTACCTACAGTAGGAAGAAATGAACCAAACGTAGAGAGAGGGGTATGGGACAGATTTTCCGATGCCTTTGTTGATGCGAACCTTGATTCAGGGGATACAGCAGCTGTACGGTATCTTTGGTCGTGGCTCAATCCTAAAGTAAGAGAAACAATAGACATGGGTGAATTTATTAACCCTGGCTATGAAAAGACATACACACCAACAGATGAAGAAAAAGCCTATGTCTCCGATTTGTTAAAAGGTGATGAGACAGCCCAGGACTTTATTTTAAGTAATGCTCATTCTAAAGAACATCTATTTATGTTGGCTGCTATGAAGAAAGAGGACTACGACCGACAGATACGTTTGCTGAAAGACAGTATGCATGAGAATACCAATATATCAGGTGTTGTAGGTGGTTTAGCAGGTGGTTTACTTACACCATTCACTCTTGCTACACTTCTTATATCAAGGGGTGCAGGGGCTACGAGAGCAAAAGCAATAGGTAAATTGGGTACGGCTGTTTTCAAATTATCAAAGTATGCACCGATGCGGTCAATGAAGTTTGCAGCTAAAGCCAGTGCAGGTGCTGGTATCATGGGAATGGACAGATACTTAGCCAGTGTATATGGTGGCTTTACTCCTAACTATGCGATGAACATGGCAATGGGTGGTGTGCTTGGTTCAGCGTTCGATGCGTTCCGTCTGATTAGAAGTAAGGTAGGAAGACAGAAAGAAGCTACTGAACTATATAAGATGATAAACCGTGTTGAGAATGATACATTAGCACTTACTTATGACACGTTACCAGAATCTCACTTTAAGCCAAAGTTACAAGCAGACCTTAAACCGCTACAGAAATTAAAAGCTATTGATGCCGTTGTACCTAAACGAATGAAGAAAGAGTTTATGGCTAATGAAAAATTATTCATATTAGCGGATAAAGATTTAAAAGCTATCGTAAAGAAGTACAATATCAAAGCACCAGAAAATGCAAAGTATATCACTATTCCTGGCACAGATGTCCGTGTCTTCAATGCTGATAAGATAGGCAGCAATAAAACAACAGAACGTCTTATAGCACAAGATGAAATGGTTGCCAACTTAGAAGATAGAGTAGACAAGGCTATTGGGGATAAGTGGAAAAAGAATGCACCCGAAGATGCGACATTATTAGACGTATTAGCTGATTTGAAAAGCAATAACCCTTTGTCTTCTACCATTGTTAAAGCATTAAGAAACCAATGGCAGAGCGAGGGTATTGATGTAAAAGGCTTGTCTAATAAAAATATCCTTGAAATGGTAAATCTGAAAGCAGATAGCATCAGACAAGGGGATAAAGTCTATCACACAACACCAGACGGTACATTCTATTATGGTGGTGTACCTATCGAGAAATATAACCCGATGAACCCGATAACCGAAGTGGAATGGTTAGAAGATGCAACAAAAGTAGAGAAACGTATGCAGGGCTTCTTACCTAAGTTTATGAGGACATTTAACTTATCGAAACGCTTAGAAACAGGCACAATATTCTCTACACCGTATGGCTCATTGTCTAATTCCCGTATTGCTTCCGTATCTCGTTTAGCACATGCTTTATTCCATGATGACCGTATGCGTGGTGTGCTGTACGATACGAAGTGGACAAACACCGTGTCTGCTGAACGAATAAAGAAACAACAGGCTTATCCGCTTTATGGTATGCTTGATAGTTATTTTGACCTTAGAAACGCCTGGATAAAACAAAACAATTACAGTAAGTGGCGTGGACAGGGCAGGGCTTTCTTTGATAAGAATGTCATGGACTATTACAACTGGAGATATGCAGACAATAAAGCAGGACATGTAACTAAAAGGGCTTTGTCTGATTGGGACGATGAAGTTGTAAAAGCAGGGGACACAATCAAAAAGATAAGAGATGAAGTTATAACTAAAGCAAAAGAAGATGCAGAATTTCATGGCGGTTCAAGAGGTGTAGGAAGCTTCATAGATAAAGACTGGGAAGCACCTACAGCTAATGAAATGATAAGACACGTTGATGATGATGCTTTAGCAAGATGGATAGCAAAACAATTTAACAATAATCATGAACAGGCTATTGCTTACCTGGAACGATATGCACATATAGCAGGGAAGAAAGACATGCTGGCAGAGCGTATGCAGAAACAGCTGGATAAAGACAACCCTGGTGTAAAACTCACAAGCAAAGAAATACAGGAACAGTTTGATAAAGAATGTCATGATTGGGCTACAGGTATCATAGACAAAAACAATTCCCGTATTACATTCAACAATGGAAACCATACATATGGAGACAATCCTATATCGTTTATGAAAAGCCGATTCCCTATGGACACATCGAAGAAATTAGATGATGGTTTTAGCTTTGACGATGTGCTTAGAGATAATGACGTAGAATCGTTGATGCGGTCATACATAGATAGAATGTCTGGTGAAATTGCCCTCCATGATGTATTAGGGGACTGGAGAAACAATGGGGTACTGGATAAGTTAAGCCAGGACTGGGAAAGAGCAAGAGGACAGATAAATGGCTTGTCTGAATCTAAAGTAGCTGAAGAACGCTATGCTTTAGAGGAGGGGCTGTCTCGTATCTTAGGTATGCGAAACTCCAACACACCCCGTACATTCTTTAATGCTTTTTCTAATCTGATACGTACCCAGACTTATGCTGATGTAGGCGGACAAATGTTTGCAGCACAGCTTGGTGAATATGGTGGTGCTTTTGGTTATGCTGGTTCAAGAGTATTACTACGGAACTTACCTATTGTTAGAAACCTAAGAAAAGCAATGCTGTCTGCTGAAACAAAAGACATAGAACAAGTAGGTGAAGAAGCCGTTAATTACTTGTATGGTAAAGAATTAAGCAGACGTATATGGGATAGTAATTCTTCTTATATATTTAGGTCGTTTAGAGATGTTTCTGCTCGTGGTAGTAAATTAGCACAGATGGCAGATAATTTTGGTGCTTTCTCTAAAATCTGTTCCAACATAACGTCTACATTGAACCAATTACCACGTCTTACTGATGAGATGATTAACCAGGGAAGAATAGCAGGTATTATTGATTCTATAGAGTGGGGATTGGGTAAACAGTTTGATAAAAAGGTTCGTAACCCATTTAGCAACTATTACCTTAATGCCGTTGGTGTGAAGACAGAAAAGGAAATAGCTAACTTAAGAGGTGCTATTGGTAAGTATTTAGGTAAAAAGCCAACTGGTGAAGCACTGACTAAAGCACTGGAGACATGGCGTAAGACTGATTCTACAACCTATTTTCAGTGGCGTAACCTTATGGACAATTACAGTAATAAAGTCATACAGCAGATGTCTATAGGCGGTACACCACTTGGAAAAGAGAAAAGTGCGTTTAGACAGTTATTATTCCAATTCAAAGATTATACGTTCCGTGCGGTCAATTCCCAGATGATGAGGGCTTTATCGTCAAGACAGAAAGATGATTGTCTTGCTGCTTTATATTCAATGGGTACAAACACCGTAAGTTATATGGGGCTTGTCTATCTCCGTGCAGGTGCAAAATATCCTAATGACCCCGAAGCCAGACAGCAGTACATAGAGCGTCAACTGACCCCGACACGTCTTGCATGGGCTGCTGTATCAAGAGGTGCATTGACTGGTTCGATTCCATCATTCTTTTCTGATGTGTTGGAAGTAGTAACAGGCGAATCTATGATGCGTACAACTGTTAATAACTCCTACAAAAATAGGGGTATGGTAAGTGCTGATGCGGAAGATATAGCAGGACGTGTGCTAAGTCAAATGCCAGCAATGCATACCATAGTCGCACCATTAATATCAGCAGGTAAAGTAGGTAACAGATTGGTACATAGGGAACAAATGACAAAAGAAGACCTACGTGAATTAAGTAGCTGTTTACCGTTCAATGGCTGGGTAGGTACAACTCTATTAGCAAGCGGACTAAGTGAATTGGTAGATGCACCGACACGAAAAGAACAAAAGGAAAGACAGAAACAAAGTGCTAAGGTACTGAAACCAACAAAGAACAGTAAGAAACTAAACACACTTAAACCGCCGAAAGTAGCACTGAAACCAAACATGTCTCATAAACCAGAGGATAAAAAGAAGACAACACCAGCAAATAAGAGTGCTGGTATGTCTTTAATTCTTGGTGATAGCAATAAATAATTTTATATAAACAAAGGAGCAAACCAATAATGAGTGATAATGGTAGAAAAGCTTCTGTAGTCTATGAGGGAAATGGGTCTCAAACCATTTTCCTCTTTCCTTTTGACTACCTCCGTAAGGCTTTTATCTATGCACAAGATATACAAAATGATAACGTAAAAGACCTGGTACAAGGTGTTGACTTTGAAGTGGATAACAACAGACATATTCATCTTCATACAGCTTTAAAGGCAGGACATATTCTTCGTCTATACAGAAAGACAACAACTAAACCCCTGGTAGACTGGCAAGATGCTTCTGTTCTCCGTTCAGCAGATTTAACACTACAAGAAGTACAGTTACTTCACTTAGCTGAAGAAACATCAGATAAGGTAGTAGATTCAGCTGGCTTGTCTGTAGACCCGATAAATACAAATTTGTGGAACGCTAACTTTAAGAGAATAGGGAATGTACTTGACCCAGTCGAACCACAAGATGTAGTAACACTAAACTACATACAAGCCAATAAAGACGGAATGATTAATCAGATTAAAGCAACAGGTCAAAATGAAATACAAGACATAACAAATACCAGCAACCATGTTCTTACTAATATTAAAGACACAGGGAATAGCTATATTAAAACACAGACCAGTTTAAAAGATACAACAAATACATATGCAAACACAGCATTGACGTATAAAAACCAGGCTGGAACTTATAAAGATATAGCACAGAAATGGGCAGAAAGTAATGGTTCTCCAGATAATGTAGCAGATGATGTATCTGATACAGGAAGAACAAAATCAAGCCGTTCGTGGGCTATGGCAGCAAAAACACTCTATACACAAATAAAAAGCAAAATGGAACAGCTATCTTCCACATTACAGCAGGCTTTGTCTACTCTTAGTGACGTTAAGGCACAGCAGAGCCAGATAAAAACAGATATGGTTGATGCTAAGGCTGCTAAAAATGAAGCAACTACACAGGCAAATAAAAGTAAAGAGTATGCGAATGAAGCACTTAATTCAGCCAATGCAGCTAAACAAAGTGCAAAAGAAGCAAAAACTTTTGACCCCAACCAATATAGTACAAAAGACGAAGTTAATGGAAAAGTCAATGGGTGTGAGAAGAAACAGACAGTTAAAAAAATCAATGCAACAATAAACAATTATTATGTTGGTGATTTTTATTGTTATCAGATAGGACATGCGGTGCAGGTATCATTCTCTATTATGAAATCAGTACCATTTGGGTCGTTAGAGACTTTGATAACAGGATTACCAAAACCTATACACGAATTGTATTTAAATTCCCCTGTTAATGGTAATATTGGAAATTCAATTCGATTTTCACTAAAAATGGGAGGAGAATTAAAATTCCACTATGCGAGTGCTTGTGAAATAACTCGCGGTAAAGAATTTCAAACATTCTTTACATATTTAACGGAAGATTAAGGAGATATGCCTATGGAAATAACTATCTTCTGGTTTGGTCTTATCTCTTCATTATTAGCCTGGATAGTCAAGACATTCATCTTTAACCCCTTACAAGCCCAGATGTATCGTAACGAAATTAGCATACGTGAATTATCTTCCTCTATAAGGGAAATGACACGGCTGCTCACAAACTTACAAGTATCAGTCGCTACACTTGAAACAGCACTGAACGCTACTAAACAAAGAGTAGACAAACTGGAACATACACTTGAACATGCCCTTGAACAAAATAAAAGGGAGCATAACAACAATGATACTCACAGCATTTAAAAAGTGTATTAAATCTATTACAAAGACAATAACAACCCCCATTATGAAGTGGATAGCATGGTATATCGGGATTATCTTGCTATCTACTTTTTTATATATGGTGGGCTGGTGTGTCCTATGGTTTATACATGGTAAGCCAGACATTATTGAACTACGAGCGTTTTTACATGAAATAGTATCTGCACCGTGGATAGCTATGGTAGGTGCGGTGGCTCAATACTTTGTAGATAAAGACAATAACCACATACCAGATGTCTTAGAGAAAAAGACAAACACTGAAGAAAGGGCAAAGACAACACATGACACCCGATGAATTTATTGATATGCTTGCCCCTACCGTACACGAAGTCTGTCATAACTACAATTTACCAGCTTCTGTCTGTATTGCTCAAGCTATATTAGAATCTGGCTGGGGTAGGTACGTGATAGGGAATTATAACTACTTTGGCAGAAAATATAACGGCTGGGGAGACTATGAAGAAGTAACGACACAAGAATATTGGGACGGAGAATACCACACCATTGTTGATAAATTCCAAAGCTATACATCACTGGAAGAAGCAATTGTTGATTGGTGTGTCTTAATGCGAGAAGAACCCGTATATGCTGATGCTCTCAATACATGGGAAACAACATGGAGTGTAGAAGACTTTGTGTATGCTATGTCTCCTATTTATGCAACAGACCCAGAATACGGGAATAAAATCATGGCAACCATTAATGCTAACAATCTTATGCAGTATGATGGTTAAAAACACGTCTAAAATCGTTTTTAAGACCCCTCCCGTTCTTTTCATGAGTAATTTATCAAAAGAGAACAAGAATGGCTAAAAACACCGTTTATTTCAATTTAAGACAAAGGAGAGTGACTAATGTTTAAAATAGACGAAAAACTACTTGACGAATTAGCACAAGAAGAAGTGAAAGCGTTGGTGGAGGGTATGCAAGACCCAGAACTTAGACATAACCCACGCTTCTTAGAAAAGGTACGTAAATATTTAAAAGACAATGAATTACTTGTCACACCCGAAACCCCTGGCGTATCTAAATTACAAAAAGAAATAGAAAAAGAACCAATACCAGAATTTAATGATTTAGGTGAGGGCTTAGATATTGATAGACCAAACTGATTTTATACAAGACAACCCGTGGACAAAGGCACAAATAAAAAAGGCAAAGGCAGATTTCCGTGTCTTTGTCTTTATTTTATGGCGGACATTAGGACTACCAGAACCAACACCCATACAATATGACATAGCTAAAAGTCTCATGAACCCGATGTCTGACCGCTTTATTATTCAAGGCTTCCGTGGTGTAGCTAAATCGTATCTGACATGTGCTTATGCAGTCTGGCAGCTATGGAAGAACCCACAAATAAAAGTGCTTGTTGTGTCTGCTTCCAAAGATAGAGCCGATGCCAATGCTGTCTTTATCAAACGAATTATTACCTTATTACCATTTTTAAAAGAACTATTACCAACAGACAAACAACGTAATACACAGAACGTATTTGATGTGGGACTGGCTGTACCAGATATATCTCCGTCTGTTAAGTCTGTAGGTATTACAGGGCAGATAACAGGCTCACGTGCTGACTTATTGATTGCTGATGACGTAGAAATACCAAACAATTCAGCAACACAAGTACAACGGGATAAGCTGAATGAAAGTGTAAAAGAATTTGATTCTATACTGAAACCAGGTGGACAGATTCTATACTTAGGTACACCACAAAGCGAGATGTCTCTTTATAATGAATTACAAAAAAGAGGATACACAGCACGGGTATGGACAGTAGAATATCCATCAACACAAAAAGAACGAGATGAATACGGAGACACACTTGCACCCTACATTGCTAAAGATTGGGAAGATAAAAAAGGTAAGCCTACAGACCCGATGAGATTTGATGAATTGGAAATAGCAAAGAGAAGATTGTCTTATGGTAAGGCTGGCTTCTCACTACAATTCATGCTTAATACTAATTTGTCTGATATAGAACGTTACCCACTTAAAATACAAGACTTAATAGTAACAGACCTGGATATGAAAGAAGCATCACTAAAATGGAATTGGTGTGCTGATGCAAGTAAAAGACATGCAGACCTGGCTTCTGTAGCATTGAAAGGTGACTACTTCTATGCTCCATTATCAAGGAGTGAAGAAACAGAAACATACACAGGTACAGTTATGGCTATTGACCCGTCTGGACGAGGGAAAGATGAAACAGCCTATGCAATTATAAAGTATTTGAATGGTTATTTGTTTGTCATGGAAGTAGGAGGGTATCAGACAGGGTACAGTGAATCAACACTTACTAACCTGGCAAATCAAGCTAAATTCTGGGGTGTGAATACTGTCTTATACGAATCTAACTTTGGTGATGGTATGTTTGGACAGTTACTTAAACCCGTATTCAACCGTATACACCCGTGTGCTATGGAAGAAGTAAGAAGCATGGCACAAAAGGAAAAGAGAATCGTAGAGACATTAGAGCCAGTGATGATGAGACATAAGCTGATTGTAAATAAAACAGTTATCAAAGAAGATTACAAAGTGTATGAAAACAACCAGCACTATTCACTCATTTATCAAATGACACGATTGACTACAGACAGAGGAGCATTGGCACATGATGATAGATTAGATGCTTTGTCTATGGCTATATCGTACTGGAAAGATGTTATGGATAGGGACGAACAACAAGGGATAGATGAACAGCTTGATGAGATGCTTGAAAATATGTTTGACCCTGACCGTGGACTGACCTATATACCAGAACTACACACTGAAGACAAACAGCCTATAGGGACAAAGAACTATAAGAATGTCAAATTAGAAATGATAAAAGATTTGAATACGAGTGAGAAAATAAAGTACAAATAGTTTAATTGAGACACATATATACGAAACGGAAATTGAGACACACAAGCGAAAGAGACGCAGGGGGGAGATGAACTCTATAAGATATGTATTATAAGATTACATAAATATACTCTAAGAGAAGATACATATATATCTAAAAGATGATATATATACTCTTAGAACAATTTACTTCTCCTTATGCTACTTGTTATGTTAAGTCTCCTATACCCCCAGACTTTTCATAACAAGTAGCATTCTTCTTTCTATTTGTGTGAATCCCCGTAAGGCTAAAACATAAAGAGGTAATACAAAGAAAGGAGAAGAGAGTAACTAAATGATGATAATTCATAGTTTAATCAACAAAAAAACTTTAAAATATACACTCTTAATATTAAGTAGTATTGCAGTCATATTAACATCGTACATAGTAGGTTATAAGGACGGTAAGAATAAGAATCGACTGACGGTCAATAATTATCGGACACAAGAGACAATGCCTACTATAAAGACAAAGCTAAGCATCAAAGAAAAAGAGAAACCAACCGATGCTGACTTACAGATGGCACAGACATACGTAGCCACAATAAATCAGCACACATATCGACTACCAGTCAAAAATGTTACTAAAGACAATATGACAGCTACGATAGACCAGACCATAGACCTGACACCGCTGCTAAAAGATACCTTAGAGAAAAAGAGACCGTGGGAGATAGGTGTGGGAGTGGGGGTACAAGACAACAAATTCTATGTCCCTGTGTCTGTACAACGTAACTACAACAATAAACATGCCCTTGAACTCCAGCTAAACATAGGTCATAATAATTCCATAATCACTGGAGGACAATTACTTTATAAACGTAGACTGTGATAGTAGCATGATAGTAGCATAACACAATGAAAAGTACGATAGCTACGGTGTCCAGGTAATAGAAAAAATATAAATTTGAGGACAGGAAATGATTACGGAAAAAGCATTTGCCAAAATTAATTTGACTCTTTCCGTCGGGGAAAAACGGAAAGACGGCTATCATGATATAGACAGTGTCATGCACAGTATTTCTCTGCATGACAAAATTACATTAGAAAAAAGCGGAGAAATCTCCCTTTCCGTCACAAAAGGAAGCGCCCCGTCAGGACAAGAAAACCTCATGTGGAAAGCGGCGGAACTGTTTTTGGCAGAAACCGGGATTTCCGGCGGCGTCCGCATGGAACTGGAAAAGCATATTCCCGCACAGGCAGGCCTCGGCGGCGGCTCCTCCGATGCGGCGGCAGTGCTGCGCGGACTGAACCGCCTGATGAAAACGGGACTTTCCGCAGAAGAGCTTTCGGATATGGGAAAACGAATCGGCGCAGACGTTCCTTTCTGTATCACCGGCGGCTGCTGCCGTTGCCGGGGTATCGGAGAAAAGCTGACGAAAGTACCGGGGTGGAACGGATTGCCCCTCGTCATTGTCCGTCCCCCTGTGGCGGTAGAAACAGGAAAAGCCTATGCCGTTCTTGATAGAGCGGAGAAACAAACCGGAAATAAGACAGACGCCTGTATCCGTGCTGTGGAAGAGAAGGACAGAAAAAAACTGGCGGAAAACCTTTCTAACGATTTTGAAAAAGCACTTTTTGCAGAAGAACCGGTGCTGGAAGAAACATCACGCCGTTTGGCATTATTTTCCCGTCCCCTTCTCATGACAGGCTCGGGATCCGCCTTTTTCGTCATAGCGGAAAGCCGGGCAGACAGGAAACGCCTGGCGGAAGAAATAAAAAAAGAAGGCCCCGGCCTGTTTATCGCGGAAGCGGAAACAAAAACGGACATAGGCTGATTGTCTTTTCAGTTTCATAAAAAACGATACGGATTCAAGCATAAGAAAAAAGCCTGCACACCGGAATGTGAAGGCTTTTTGTATTTCAAAAATTTTATTTGATATAAGCGGTCGCTTTCAGTAAGAACATATTGTCCATCTTTTTGCCGCCCATATCCGTAGCATTAAATCCGTAGTTCGCTTCAATAATAAGACCCTTCATCGGAACATACTGCGCTTTGGCAAGGAAGAATTTCGCACCGCCGAACTTGACATGGTCATTGGACTTGTCACCGTCCGTAAGAGCGTCCATTTTATCAGCAAAGTAAGCGGGCATTTTTCCCAGCCCGTTCCAGTTTTGGTAGATATGTCCCATGTACTGGTCGGCGATGTCATTTCCCGAACCTCCGAAATACGTACCGGCCTGGCTGTATACATAGTCAAGACCGAAGGAATAAGATTTCGGTTTCAGTACAGAGGCATGACCGTAAGAAACGCCGTAATTGTAAGAGTAAGGCCGTTCGTTATTCAAAGGCAACTTGCAGAGATTCTTTACAAATTCACCGTGGAGATTCCACTGCGGCGTGATATCATAAGACCCTGCAAACCCGTAAGCCTTTGTAATATGTCCGACAGGACCGACCGCTTTCAAACCGTATGCATGGAATTCCCATTTTTCGGGAACCTTGTAAATATAAGACGCATAGACCGCCGGTACATCCTCATCAGCGCCCCAATCCATCACGACATCTTTGCCCATCGGATAAAGAACATTTGAATGAGTATCATAGTACATAGTACCAAAAAGGTTACTTTTGTTCACTTTGTCCATAACAGCTTTGGCTAAAGCTGGATTTATTTTCCCGATATCTTTAAAAATTCCAAGCAGACCGTCATTAAGATCCCTAAGTGTTTTGCTGTCATGAATGGTTTTTCCTGCTTTTGGAATAAGGCGGGCCAATTCAGGCTGTTTCAATACAGCTTTTTTAATAGCTTTATTATTTTGTAATTCCGTTATGAGTATTTGCTTGGCTGTCGGTGGAACCTTTAGATAATCGCCGCTCACACCGTGCATCATCGGACCTGTGTAATCGTAGTTAATATTCGTAGCCCGGCCGTAAGCAAGCGTCAGGTGTCCGCCCTTTACATAATCGCCGAATTGCAGGAAAGCCCCTTTGAACTCACCGTCATACGTATAGCCCGTTACCCCCATTTTGACAGGGAACTGGCCGATGCCGAACAGATTTTTTGTCGGTCCGAAAGGAAGATTTTCCGTATTCTGCTTTTTGCCGAACTGGTAAGTGGCGAAAAGCCTGTTCAGATGTACGCCGCCGTCTTCATGACCGCCCCGTACGGATGTGGAACCGTCTTTATTGTAATTCAATTTATTTACATCATATAACTCGTTTCCGTTCATGGAAATATAAGTCTGGAGCTGGCCGTATACATAACTTCTGTCATTCACATGAGTCAGTGTATTTAAACGAACTCTGGCACCTGTTTCAAAATGGCTCTCTTTTTTATCCTTGAAAACATTATCATACCGGTTTACACCATGCACACGAAGCTCCGTAATCAAAGACGTCCGGCCCGTTTTCTTCTCCAATGCGGCGACACGGACACCCAAATCGGTAAGCTCATCTTTATACTCCCCGGCGAGCTTGCTGACTACCGCCTGCTGCTCTGCCGACAGACGGTCGCTCTTGGCCATCAGCCTTGCCACTACCTGTGCCAACTCATAACGGGTGAGATGCTTGTTTCCGCGGAACGTTCCGTCCGGATATCCCTCTACGATATTTTGATCCGACAAAGAACTGATTGCCTGATAAGCCCAGGAATCAGTGTCCACATCAGAAAACGGATTGGCTGCCGAAACCGTAAGAGTCATTCCTGCAAAAAAAGAAACGACAGCGGCTTTTAATACAAAACGATTCATCTTGAAAGCTCTCCTTATGCGGCCTTTTAAGATAAAAAGAAATCTCTGCCGCTATAAAAATAAAACAAAAATAATAAAATGATTGAAAAATATTTTTTAAAACTGTGCAATTATAGCGTATACAGTTTTGATTTGTCAATATATTTTACTAAAAGACAATAAAGAAAAACCAGAAATAACAGAATATTTCCGTAATCCGGGAAATAAAAAAAGAGGCCGGAACCTCTTTGAAGATACAAAATGAAAAAGCAAACAAATTTCTAAAATTATTTATTTTTTATCAATTCTGTTTGAAAAAGGTGAATTCCCTTAAGAACGACAAATGCAATCACGCACCCTGCACCGCAGGAAACAGCAAAAAGAGACACGTAGAAAAAAGCACCTTTTGTCGAGCCCATAAAAAGAGAAGCCACAGGATAAGACACAAGACCGCCCAAAAGAGAAGTCCCCACAAACTCGCCGAGCACCGCAGCCCATAACTTACCGGTATGCTTGTAAAGATACCCCGAAAGAAAAGCGCCTATCATAGAACCGGGAAAAGCCAAAAGCGAACCGGAGCCGATGATATTCCGGATCAGCGAAGTCGTAAAAGCGGCGGACACGCCGTACCGCGTACCGCAAAGAACGGCAAGAAAAATATTAATCATATGCTGCAACGGAAAAGCACGGCTGACCCCTAAAGGAAAAGAAAATACAGGAGAAAGCAAGACCCCCGCTGCTGACAAAAGCGCGGCAAAAATCCATTTCTGTAAATCTGTCTGACGAGTATTCGGAAACATAAAAAGACCTCCTTTAATTCTTTTTTATGATAGCACAACCGTAAAAAATAATTAAAGTAAAAAGTAAAAAAATATAAAAATAATCACGACACAAAAAAAGAATTCTTTACATCGAGAAATATCTATTGTATAATATATATCGAGAACATTAGATATAAAAACACAAAGGAGAGATGACAATGATTAAAGATCTTACTTCAGCCGGCGATTATGCAAAAGAAATTGCAAACCACAAAGGATACGCCCTCATAGATTTCTGGGCGACCTGGTGCCAGCCGTGCCGCATGATGAGCCCCGTTCTGGAAAGTGCGGAAAAAGAATTGGGTGAAACCATTAACTTTTGCAAAGTAAATGTAGATGAACAGCAGGAAATGGCAAGTCAATTTGACATTATGTCCATTCCCACACTGGTCATCTTCAAAGACGGAAAAGAAATAAAACGTCTGTCCGGCTACCGACCGCTTGACGATTTCCTGGCATCATTAAAAGAAATCACAACAGAAGCATAAAAAAATAAAAAAGCTGCTCTTTAAGGAGAGCAGTTTTTTTGTGTCAATTTTACATTAAGGAAGAAAGAAATAATGGTTTTTAAAATATATTACTTGATTATTGGCATAAAACGATAAAATACAGATCGCAAGCCGTCCCCGCTTGTCGGGGAAGGTGTCAACCGTCAGGTTGACGGAAGGGGCAAGTGTGAGAAGAAACACAAGAAATATTTTTACAGAACGGTATTAAATACCTGCCCGTCATTCTTAAATAAAGCTAAAAAGTGGTCGGAAACAAAGGAAAAGTACAGAAGCGATGAGAATTTGGTAGAGGGGGGCGTTTTTCAACCGTATTAAATACCTGCCTGTCATTCTTGAACGAAGTGAAGAATCTAGGCAGAGGGTGCAAGAGTTAAATGTGTTTTCCTGTACTCTATGCCGGATTCTTCGCTAAGAGTCAGATTATGTTTTTTCCTTTGTCATCATTCCGATTCTGTCCATCGCTCAAGAATGACGGCACGAGTGAATTACTTTGCCATGATATTCTGATGCTAAATGAATACATAAAGAAAAGTATAGGAAACGTAAGCTGTCCCCGCTTGTCGGGGAAAGTGGCGGCATTAGCCGTCGAAAGGGGCAAGTGTGAGCAGAAATGAAAAAAGAGTTTCTTACAGAACGGCATTAAATACCTGCCTGTCATTCTTGAACGAAGGTAAAAAGCGGTCGGGAATACAAGAATAAAAAAGTACGGGAAAGAGTGAAGAATCTGGGCAAAGAATACGGGTGTTAAATACACTTTTGACGATATCCTATGCCGGATTCTTCGCTAAGAGTCACATGATGTTTTTTCTCCTGTCATCATTCCTGTTCTGCCCACCGCTCAAGAATGACGGCAGTGGTGAATTGCGTTTCGGTATGACAGTAAATGATTTATTGCCTAAAAAGAAAAGAATACGAACCGTAAGCCGTCCCCGCTTTTCGGGGAAGGTGTCAACTGACAGGTTGACGGAAGGGGCAAGCGTGAGCAGAAAGGTAAAAGAGTTTTTTATAAAACGATATTAAATACTTGCCTGTCATTCTTGAACGAAGTGATGGCAAGTGAACCATTTTCCGGGGAGCGGAGCAACACTGTAAAAATGAGTGAAACGCCATACCCGACCAACGGGAGCGGTAAGAATCCGGCAAAGGATACAGGATTTAAATATTCCAACCTGTGTGCAAACTTGCCCTATCGCCTCGCAGGCTCGGCACTTCCCTCCGAGTTCGGGGGAAGCTTACATTAAGGAAGAAAGAAAAATAGTTTTTAAAATGTATTACTTGATTATTGCCATAAAACGATAAAATGCAAACCGTAAGCTGTCCCCGCTTGTCGGGGAAAGTGTCAACCGACAGGTTGACGAAAGGGGTAAGTATGAGCAGAAACGAAAAAAGAGTTTCTTACGGAACGGTACTAAATACCTGCCTGTCATTCTTGAACGAAGTGAAGAATCTGGCAGAGGTTAGAGATATTAAATGTGTTTTCCTGTATCCTATGCCGGATTCTTCGCTACTCATAACAATCTGTTTTTTAATATTTCATTTCTTTATGTATGCTTACCACCGCTCAAGAATGACAGCAGGGGTGCTTTGGGTTTTTCTATGATATTTTGACCTCTGTGTACGCCAACTCGCCCCTATCGCCTCGCATGACTCGGCACTTCCCTTTATATTCGAAAAAGCAACTGCTAAAAATGAAATTATAGTTTTTATATCAATCTGTATTTATACTCCTTCTTTGATTTCTCCATTTTTGATTTATGACTAAAAAGCATGAATGTTAGAAAGAATCGATATAAATGAAAAAATCGTGACAGGAAAACATATGACGGGAAAGGAAAAGTGATGACCGCAGAGGAAAAGTGGGGAGTAGACAGTAAATGAAGATAAAAAGAGATAAAACCTGCAAAATCATCTGTAATCATCTTATAAAAGAACCGGAAAATAAGAAAATGAAGAGGAATTAATAAAAATTATATTATAAACAAACTTAATATTACTTGCATATACAGTTTGAGTCTAATAAAATAGACAATAGATAAATCTGCTCGCAGATACGGAATATTTCTTTTACGCGGGGTATTTCATTTTTTTGTTAAAGGAGATTACGTATGAACAAAATCTACAAACTTGTTTGGAGCAAAGTAAGAAACGCCTGGGTGGTGACTTCTGAAATCGCCAAAGGACACGGGAAAGAGTCTTCGTCCGGAAGAAACGGTAAGAGGCTGAAACTTGCAGTCATGACTGCTATTCTCGGTGGGTGCTTTATGACCGCGGGCATTTCACCCGTTGCCGCTTTGACAGATGATCAGCAGGCGGTGTACGACGCCGTCATGGCGGAGCTGAATGCCAAACGTGGTGTCGCGCATTACTTCTCCGTAAACTCTGATGACAAAAATGCTCCTGAGGGAACGAACTACGATAACAACGGCGCGACGGGGAAAGATGCGATCGCGATCGGGAAAAATGCCGTATCGGAAGGCCCCGGATCCATTGCCATCGGCAGAGGTGCAAAAATCTTTAATACCAGTCAATCTCTGGGAATGGCCATCGGTGATGGCGCTGAGGCGGCTTATGGAAGCATTGTGATCGGGAAAGGTGCCAAAGACTATGATACCGATCCGAAGAAAGGTGCCTTCGGTATCTTTATCGGTTCGGAAGCGAAAAGTTTCGGCGGCTCGGCACAGACTGTCCTCGGTTATTCCGGACAGGCGAAAGGACAAGGATCTACTGCCATAGGAAGTAGAGCCCATGCTCTTGGCGGACAATCATCGGCGGTCGGGGAGGATTCACAAGCATTGCAACAAGGTGCTGCGGCTTTTGGCGCACAAAGCATCGCCGAATTTGATGACTCTACCGCTCTCGGCTCTTATGCCAATGGACGGGGAAATAAATCTGTTGCATCTGGAAACAAAAGTGTTGCGGCGGGGCATAATTCAGTCGCCATCGGATACCAGTCTTTCGCCCATAATGGATTTATAGATGAAGACGCGTACAAGGCGCTTTCTCCGGACGAACAGAAAAAATATTTTGAAGCCAGCGGACTTGACGGCTATTTCTTGAAAGATACAGCTGACGGAAACGATGTAAACAAAATAGGAGACACCTATTTGAACACAGCGGTCGGTTCTTATTCCAGAGCGTATAAGCAAGGCACAACGCTCGGCGGAGCGACATCTGCGCAAGAAGAAGGAACGGCGATAGGTACGTATGCGAGAGCGAGCAAGAAAGGCGCGGCCGGTCTCGGTTATAAAGCAAGGGGGAATGTAGAAAACGGAGTGGCCCTCGGCGCATACTCTGTAGCGGACCGTGAAAAAGGAAAAATCGGCTATGCTTTAGGCGCCGATAACAGCACACTGGAAAAAGTGCTGGAAATCACCGGACAAAAAGCGAAATATGACGAACTTACGGGCAAAATTGATCCTTTGAAAGAGGAATATAACGGATTATTAAAGTCCTATTTGGACGCACCGGCTAAGTCAGCAGAAGAAACAACGGCGAAACAAAAATTGGATGAATGGAAAGCCGCGCATCCGGATTTCCTCCCTGCCGTAAAAGAAAAACAACAGATGATTGCCGCTTGGCAATCAGGTAATGGAGCGGTATCTGTAGGAAGTGCAGGTGCGACAAGACAGATTACCAATGTCGCCGCCGGCACGGAAGACACCGATGCAGTCAATGTGGCTCAGCTCAAAGCATTGAATACCAAAATAGACAAAGGCGCGATTCATTATTTCTCCGTCAAATCGGACGACAGCGCAAAACCTGCCGGGACCAACTGGAATAATGACGGAGCGACAGGACAAGATGCGATCGCGATTGGTAAAAATGCCGTATCAGAAGGACAAGATGCGATCGCGATTGGTAAAAATGCCGTATCAGACAGACAAGAATCTACTGCCATAGGAAGTCAAGCGCAAGCATGCCAGTACTATTCCACGGCTATAGGAAGTACAGCAATAGCAGGTTCGCACTATTCCACGGCATTAGGATATGGAGCACAAGCAGACTTGAACCGTTCCACGGCTATAGGAAGTACAGCAATAGCAGGTGGGCACTATTCCACGGCATTAGGATATGGAGCACAAGCAGACTGGACCTATTCCACGGCATTAGGAGGTAATGCAGACGCACAAGGGTTACATTCCACGGCATTAGGAGGTATAGCCAAAGCACAAGGGCACTATTCCACGGTATTAGGATATAAAGCAGAAGCCCTGGCAGATGGAAGCGTTGCTCTAGGAAATGACGCTGTCGCCGGCAGAGAAGCAGGAACAGTTGGCTATTTTGCATCTGCCAGTGGTACGACCCTTGATGATGTACTGACAGCGCTGGACAAAAAAACGGACTATGATAACTGGACAGCAACAATCAATGCATCAAAAGCGGAATACGAAAGATTAACAAACGCATATTTTGCCGCAAGTGAAGGTGAAAAAGATGCTGCGAAGGCGGCTCTTGACGCATGGAAAGGACAGCATCAAGACTTTGTAAAGGCTCTGGAAGCGAAGAACCGACTGGAAGCCACATGGAAAGCCAATAGAGGGGCAGTCAGTGTAGGCGCGGACGCAGACAATAAGGCAGGAAACAGAGTTATCAAGAGCCGCCAGATTACGAACGTAGCCGCAGGAACAGAAGACACCGACGCGGTGAACGTGGCACAGCTGAAAGTCGTGAATGAAAAAGCGGATAAAAACGCTACGGACATCACCAACCTAACCAAAACCGTCAACGCTAACGGCAAAGCGACAATAGTAAAGGTAGACGGAAAAGAAGAAAGCACCGACGGCAACCTGAAAATCACGAAGAAAACAGAAAACGGACAAACAACCTATGACCTCTCCTTGAGCGATGAAATCACCATCGGTAAGGACGGCAAAGACGGAAAAATCGGCATTAACGGAAAAGATGGAGCGAGTGCTGAAATCACAGTAGGAAAAGGAGAACCCGGTGTAGACGGAAAAGACGGAGAGACCATTACCCGTATCATCTACACAGACAAAGACGGAAAAGAGCATAAAGTGGCCACCTTGGATGACGGCCTGAAATTCAAAGGCGATAACGATACTGTCGTGACTCGCAAGCTGAACACCCAACTTAACATCACAGGCGGAATCACAGATAAAGCCGAACTCTCCAACAACAATATCGGCGTGGTAGGCACACAGGACGGCGGTATGGCGATCAAACTGTCCAAGAAACTCAAAGGTCTCACCAGCGCGGAATTTGTAGACGGCGACAAAGTCACCAACATTACGGCACAGACTATTACCCAAAAAGACGGAGATAACATCACCAACATCACCGGCGGAAACGTAACCATCACAAGAAAAGAAGGAAATGTCGACCTTTGGGAACTGAATAAAACCGTCAATAACATCACACAAGGCACAACGGACGTCAGCAGTTGGAAACTCCAAGCCAATGGTGAAAATGAACGAACCATAAAGAAAGGCAGCGTCGTCAACTTCAAAAACGGACAAAACACAGAAGTCACCGTAAATGGAGATGACATTACCGTAGACCTGAACGCAGACACCAAAAAACAAATCAAAGACAACACAACGAATATCACCAATATTGATAAAAGAGTGACCTCGATTGAAAACAATATCGACCAGAAGATTGAAGGCGCTAAGATTACGGTTCAAGGAGATAAGGACACCGGCGTCAAGGCAACAGAAGTCAAGAACGGCGATAAAGTCACAGGATACAAGGTTTCCTTGGAGAAGAAAGTCAAAGTAGGCAATGTCACCATTGACGGAACAGACAAGAAAGGCGAAATCACGGGACTGACGAATACAACAGTTGAGGCAGCGGATTTTGCTACCAAAGGAAGAGCGGCTACGGAAGAACAGCTGAAAGCGGCGATGGATAAAGCGGTGGCGCAAGGAACAACGACCGTCAAAGCGGGCGATAAAAATATTTCCGTTGTCAAAACAGAAAATAAAAACGAATATACCGTTGGGCTGGCGAAAGACATTACCGTAAATAGTGTGACTGCAAAAACCGTCAAAGCGGACGAATACAAAGTCGGAGATAAAACCTACATCAATAAAGACGGAATCAATGCAAACGGAAATAAAATTACAAATGTAGGAGACGGAGTCGTTTCCAAAGAGAGCACTGATGCGGTGAATGGCAAACAACTCTTTGCAACGAACCAGATGATAGCAAACAATATGAATCAGATTAACAATCTCCGTGAGGAAAGCCGTGAAGGTGATGCTATGGGATCAGCCATGGCAGCCCTGAAGCCGCTTGATTTCGATCCGTATCAAAGAAATCAGGTCATGGCAGGTGTAGGATACTACAGAGGCAAAGAAGCAGTTGCACTGGGACTTGCACACTACAAGAATGAAGATTTGATGATTCATGGCGGTCTTGCTTATGCGGGTAATTCGGAACTGATGGCCAATGTAGGAGTCAGCTATCGTTTCGGAAGCAGCGAAGATAAAGAAGCCAAAAAGGCACGGAATCTCCGCATGCCGCAGTATGCGGAAGGCCCAATCAGCAGCGTCTATATGCTCCAAGACGAAGTAGAACGTCTGACAAAGGAAAATGAAGAGGCTCGTGAGCAGATTCGCAATGCCGACAAGAAGGTGGAAGAAGTTCGCCGTGAGGCTAACGAAAAGATTGCCGCATTGGAAGCAAAGCTGGAACAGGTATTGAAAAATGTAAAATAATTGCAGTCAGGTGATGTCATGACAATCTTTGTGTGAAATCATGTAAAGCGAAAGTCGTGAAAATTAACCGGGATTGTAAAATAAAAAACAAACACACTGTTATCGGTGTGTTTGTTTTTTTATGTTTTGTTCGTGTTTGAATTCATTATTCTGTTTTACCTGTGTGCGCACACATGCCCCTATCGCCTCGCTTGGCTCGGCACTTCCCTCCGAGTTCGGGGGAAGCTGACACTAAGGAAGAAAGAATTCATAGTTTTATTATTTTAAATACGCTTTTAACGATATCCTCTGCCGGATTCTTCGCTAAGAGTCATATTATGTTTTTTTCTTCTATCATCATTCCGTTTCTGCCCGCCGCTCAAGAATGACGGCAGGAGTGAATTACTTTGCCATGATATCCTGATGCTAAATGAATACATAAAGAAAAGTATAGGAAACGTAAGCTGTCCCCGCTTGTCGGGAAGCAAGCGAACCGCTTTTCGAGGAGCGGAGCGACGCTGTAAAAGTGAGTGAGACGCTTTGCCTTGGCTAAGGTGGCGGCGAAGCCGTCTAAAGGGGCAAGTGTGAGCAGAACCGAAAAACAGTCTTTTACAAAACGGTATTAATACTTGCCCGTTATTCTTGAACGGTCAGAAAAAGCGGTCGGGAATATCGTTATGAAAAAGTACGGGAAAGAGTGAAGAATCCAGGCAGAGGGTGCAAGATTTAAATGTTCTGACTTGTGTACGCCAACTTGCCCCTATCGCCTCGCAGGCTCGGCACTTCCCTCCGAGTTCGGGGGAAGCTGACGTTAAGGAAGAAAGAAATTATAGTTTTATTATTTTAAATACGCTTTTGACGATTTCCTATGCCGGATTCTTACCGCTCCCGTTGGTCGGGTATGGCGTCTCATTGCATTTTCGCGTCGCTATGCTCCTAAAAATACAATTCGCTTGCCATCGCTCCTAATTACCGTATTACCACCGCTCAAGAATGACGGCAGGAGTGTTTTGTTCTGCCATAACGTTCTGACCTGTGTATGCGGAAACGTAAACGAGTTTTTTTACCAAGCGGATGTGATCTGTATTATTTACTTCCTTATTTCCAATAAAAAAGCGTACCTGGCGGGTACGTCTTTTCTTTTTATCTTTTAGAGAAACAGGGCAAAGAGGCTGGCGCCTATGACGGTCATGATACCGGATATGCAGATGGAAAGGGAACTCATCGCGCCTTCTACGGGCCCTATTTCCATGGCTCTTGCCGTGCCCATCCCGTGGGCAGCCGTGCCGAGGGCAATCCCTTTGGCTACCGGGTGGGTGATATGTAAGTATTTCAGTATATAGATACCGAAGATATTTCCCATAATCCCCGTGAAAATAATGGAGGCGACGGTAATGGAGGGGTAGCCGCCGAGTTCTTGCGAAACGCCCATACCGATTGGTGTGGTAATGGCTTTGGGGAGCAGAGTGACATACGAGGCATGGTCAAACCCGAAGAGTAGGCAGAAAATGAATATGGAAATCAGACTGGAGAGTACGCCGGCAAGAATTCCGAGAAATATGGCTGTCATATTGTCTTTTAAGGTTTTCATCTGTTCGTAGAGGGGAACGGCAAGGCAGATGGTGGCAGGGGTGAGGAGATAATTGATGTAGTCCAGGCTGTCTGTCATTTTTTCATAGTTATAGCCTGTAAGCTGTATGAATCCGATGATGATAATGCCTGAGACGAGCAAGGGATTAAAGAGGGGGCTTTTGAATTTTTTTTGGAGGAACATACCGAGCCAGTAGGAGGCAATTCCGAGGAATACGCCGAAATAGACGGATCCTTCGAGCAGATTAATCATGACGGGCCTCCTTTTTGCGGGTAAGAATAAATTGGGTGAAAAGTCCTGCACCGCCGATACCGATGATGAGGGTGAGGATATTGATGAGTATATAGGGAATAATCATGGACTTCATGTAGTCCCAGGCGCCTAAAAGTCCGACCGTGGCAGGGAGAAAGAGAAAGGCCATGATGCTGATGAGAAGCATGGATGTTTCTCTGATTTGTGCGACGTGGAGAATTTTGTAATGGAGCAGGGTAAAGAGAAGAATAATGCCGTAGATGCTGGCGGGAACGGGAAGCGGCAGGAAGTCATGGAGCATTTCCCCGAGAAAGGAAATGGTGATGATGATGCCGAATTGAATCAAGTATTTCATGGGCGGCTCCCGGGCAATACAGCAGAGATGTAGTCGATAATGAGGCGTGCGGTTTTTTCGTGACCGAGACGGAGCGCATCGATGCAAAGGTCATAGTTTTTGGCTTCGCCCCAGTTTTCTCCGGTGTGGAATTTGTGGTAGTCTTTTCTGTTTTGGTCGGAGTGGAAGACGACATCTTCCGCTTCTTCTCTCGTGAGGTGCCAGTATTTCATTTTCATGGCAATCCGGCCTTCTTTATTTCCGCAGGTGAAAACGCGGACGCAGTCTTTGCGGTCACGGAAAATGTAGTTTCCGCAACGGCCGATGATGACACAGTCCCGGCTGCCGATGAGGTTCATGAAGGCTTCGGTGGTGGGTTTGTTGATTTTGTCGGGATCGGCTCCCATCGAAAGAGCGAAAAGAAATCCATTGGTAGGAAGTTCATTGAAAAACATGGGCATTTGGTCGTAAATACCTGCTTCTTTTGCCATTTGGCAAAGGGAGTCCTGGTCGTATACGGGAATGCCGTAATATTTGGCGAGCATGGCGCCGACGGTGTATCCGCCGCTGCCGCTTTGTCTGGCAATGGTGATAATCATAAGAATCCTTCTTTCTTGTCTTTTTAAAATAATCGCATAGGAACAAGTATTTCTATTATACTCTCATTTTTTAAAAATTTAAGAGCAAAATGTATAATTTTAGAAATAAAAAATCTCTCCTGAAAAGAAGAGATTTGAATTTTAAATTTTTGCTAATTTTGACATGCTCGTATCGCCGGGATTCCAGAAAATAATTTCTCCCGCTTTGAGGGATTTTTGAACGTCAATCGTTCTTTGGTTGGAAGAGCCTTTGAAGAGAAGAGTCACATCTTTTTTCTCCAGGACAAATTCGCCGTCAACAAGAATGTCGATGTATTTCAAAAGTTCCATGGTTTCCGGCATCTCTTTGGCAAATTTCCCGAGAAGGTCTTCGTCAAAAAGATAGCCGGTAAAGCACCAGAGATCTTTTTCGGGATAGGTTTCCTTGAAACGCCGCACGAGGGGAAGAAGCCTTTTTTGGTTCGGCGGTTCCATCGGTTCGCCGCCGAGGAGAGTGAGGCCTTGATAAAAATCGTAGCCCAATTGTTTTATGATGTAGTCTTCCGTTTCCCGGGTGAACGGTTTTCCGTGGTTGAAATCCCAGGTTTCCGGATTAAAGCAGCCTTTGCAATGGTGGGTGCAACCGGAAACGAAGAGGGAAAAGCGGACTCCCGGACCGTTGGCAATGTCGTATTCTTTTATGCCGGCATAGTTCATAAGATAGTCCTTTTATATAAAATGGCGGCCTCTCATCAAAATGGAAGCCGCCGTAATACGCATAAACGGGGTTTGTCCCGATGTTTTTATAAGTGGAGAACGCGGTCTTTGATTTCCTGAGTGCGGCCCTGGTTCCAGAATTGGGTACCGATGTATCCGCAGGTTCTTCTTGCTACGGACATTTTATGCTGGTCCTTGTTTCCGCAGTTCGGGCATTCCCAGATAAGCTTGCCGCTTTCGTCTTCTTTGATTTTGATTTCTCCGTCGTAACCGCAGTCCATGCAGAAATCGCTCTTCGTGTTCAGTTCCGCATACATGATGTTTTCATAAATGTACTTCATGACGGTGAGAACGGCGGGGATATTGTTCTGCATATTCGGTACTTCGATGTAGGAAATCGCACCGCCCGGGGAGAGTCTCTGGAAATCGGACTCGAATTTCAGTTTATGGAAAGCATCGATTTCTTCTGCTACATGGACATGATAGCTGTTAGTGATGTAGTTCTTGTCGGTCACGCCGGGGATATCACCGAAACGTTTTTTGAGGGCTTTGGCAAATTTATAAGTTGTCGATTCCATCGGTGTGCCGTAGACGGAGTAACTGATATGTTCTTTTTCTTTCCATTCCGCACATTTGTCGTTCAGTTTCTGCATGACTTTGAGGGCAAATTCGCGGCCTTCATCTGTCGTATGAGAAACGCCGAGCATGCGGACGCACATTTCATAGAGGCCGGCATAGCCGAGGGAAATAGTGCTGTAGTTGTTGAAAAGAAGTTTGTCGATGGTTTCGCCTTTTTTCAGACGGGCAAGGGCACCGTGCTGCCAAAGAATCGGAGCAACATCGGAGACTGTGCCGAGAAGCCGCTCATGACGGCAGCGGAGTGCTTTGTGGCAAAGTTCGAGGCGGTCTTCCAGAATTTTCCAGAATTCATCCATATCGCCTTCTGCCGAGCAGGCTACATCGACAAGATTGATGGTGACAACACCCTGGTTAAAGCGGCCGTAATACTTATGAGCACCGTCGTTTCCGAGGCCTTCCGTGTCGGGGGTAAGGAAACTGCGGCAGCCCATGCAGGGATACACGTCACCGTTCTTGTATTGTTTCATGACTTTGGCGGAAATATAATCGGGAACGAGACGTTTTGCCGTACATTCCGCAGCCAGTTTTGTCAGTTCATAGTAGGGAGAGTCTTCATGAATATTATCTTCATCGAGGACGTAAATAAGTTTCGGGAACGCCGGAGTAATCCATACGCCCTTTTCATTTTTGACGCCCTGCATTCTCTGGAGAAGTACTTCTTTGATAATCATGGCAAGATCGTCACGGGTGCGTCCTTCCGGTACTTCGTCAAGATACATGAACATGGTGACGAAAGGTGCCTGGCCGTTACAGGTCATGAGCGTGATGAGCTGGTACTGTATGGTCTGGATACCGCTCTTGATTTCTCCGTGGAGACGTTTTTCTACAATTTTATCGATGATTTCATCGTCCATCGGCTCGCCGGTGAGTTCTCTTTCGGCAATAACATCTTTTTTGATTTTCTGCCGGCTGATATCTACAAAGGGAGCGAGATGGGACAGCGTAAAGGATTGTCCGCCGTACTGGTTTGAAGCGACCTGGGCAACAATCTGGGTTGTCACGTTGCAGGCGGTAAAGAAAGAATGGGGCTTTTCAATCATCGTCTGGCTGATGACGGTGCCGTTTTGCAGCATGTCTTCCAGATTGATAAGATCGCAGTTGTGTTCTTTCTGGGCAAAATAGTCGGCATCGTGGAAATGGATAATGCCTTCATCATGGGCTTTCACGATGTCTTCGGGAAGGAGAAGACGTTTCGTCAAATCCTTGGAAACCTCGCCTGCCATATAGTCTCTCTGGGTGGAGTTGATAACCGGGTTCTTATTGGAATTTTCCTGCTTGACCTCTTCATTATTGAGTTCAATGAGAGATAAGATTCCGTCATCGGTGGTATTGCTCTTACGGGAGATTTCACGTTTATAACGGTAACGCACATATTTCTGTGCCACTTCATAGCCGCGCATTTCCATGATACCCGTTTCTACCATATCTTGTATATCTTCCACATTGGCAGCATGCGTGTAGGAAGACATTTTCTTGGCAATGTTGTCGGCAATCGCACGAATCTGGAATTCATTAAGCTGATGGATTTCATTGACTTCATTATTTGCTTTACCGATAGCATTGATGATTTTTGAAATATCAAAGGTGACTTCCTGTCCGTTTCTCTTGATGACGTTTGTGTGAACCTTTACTTCCTCATTTGTACCCGGATTCATTGTTATACTCTCCTCACTTTAGAATGAAACACTAAATATTGAAAGCTGTGTATCCAAAAACACAACATATTGTACCGACATCTATACTACAACATATCGGGAAGAAAAGGAATAGCCGGAATGGGAATATAAAAAATTCTAATTTTCAAGAAGAAAAGAAGGGGAAAAATAAAAAAAGAGTGTAATCCCCGTAAAGATTGGCCGGGCACGTTTCCGCTTTTGTGTTTCACGAAGGGTTTCACAAAAACGGGGCAGTTAAAGATTTTTTTTATAAGAGGCTACAAAAGGAAAAATCTACATATAGTAGACGGGAAAAGAAAAATAACATAGAAGTTGTATGTTTTCCGGAAAGACAAAAATAAGGGGACTTTTGCTTTTTCTGCGTTTCTTCCGGTTTATTATGTTATAATAAGAAAAATTAAGTCATTTTTATTTTTTACAGGAGCCGGATTTTATGAAAAATTCTGAAATTCGCCGCAGTCACGTGAAAAAATCATCGCCTTGGAAAAAAGTGATTTTTTTTCTCTTTGTCGTCGTTTTTATAGCGGTGGCAGGAGCAGCGGCAGGATTCTTTGTTTCTATAGGCAGCGGACTGCCCGATATTTCTTCCAATATTGCACCCGATGCATCGTCCCGCATTTATGATGCGAAAGGACGTCTGATTACGACGGTGCATGCCGAGGAAAACCGTATCCCCGTTTCTATTGACGAGGTGCCGGTGAATTTGCAAAATGCGTTTGTCGCTGCCGAAGATGTGCGTTTTTATGAACATCACGGTGTGGATCCGAGAGGGATTCTCCGTGCGGCATTCAGCAATATCGTAAGCGGAAATGCTACGGGCCAGGGGGGCAGTACAATCACCCAGCAATTGGCACGGAATGCGTTTTTGAATCAGGAACAGACACTGAAACGTAAGATTCTCGAAGTGATACTGGCCTTGAAAATAGAGCGCCAATATACGAAAAAGCAGATTCTTGAATTGTATATGAACCAGATTTATTTCGGACAGGGTTGCTACGGTATCGAGACGGCATCGCGCGTTTATTTCGGAAAAAATGCAAAAGATTTGACACTGCCGCAAGCAGCACTGATTGCAGGACTTCCGAACAGCCCGAATTACTATTCCCCGTTCCGCAGTCTGGAAGCGGCGAAATACCGCCAGGGCATTGTCCTTGACCAGATGGCCAAATACGGTTATATTACCGAAGCAGATGCGGCAGCCGCCAAAGAAGCGGACCTGCATCTGGCAAAACCGCAGGACAAGAAAGGAACGAGCAGCACCGCTTCGTATTTCGTTAATGAAGTTATTCGTCAAATCAGTGAAAAATATGATTCCGACGCTATTTACAAAGAAGGACTCCAGATATATACCACCCTCGATCTTGATTTGCAGAAAGCGGCAGAAGAGTCACTGAACCGGAATCTTCCCGACGCGTATACTGATGAGAACAAACTGACCCAGCCGCAGGGCGCACTTCTTTCTGTCGAAGTCGGTACGGGCTACGTGAGAGCCATGGTCGGCGGACGAGGACAAGACCAATTCAACCGGGCCGTACAGATGGTGCGTCAGCCGGGGTCGGCATTCAAACCTTTTGTCTACCTCACCGCTTTTGCAAACAGAGTCAATATGTCCGACTCTTTGAGCAATGAGGCCAAAGATTTCGGAGGAGGCTGGACACCGAAGAATTACGGCGGCACTTCCGGCGGTAAAACGACAGTGTCGGAAGCTCTTATCCACTCCATGAATATTCCTACCGTGTATCTGGCCGATCAGGTGGGAATCCGTAAAATCATTGAAACGACGAAAGCTTGCGGTATTTCTACTCTTGTTACGGATGGACCTTATAACGATATAAACCTGGCAGCGGCACTGGGCGGTCTGACGAACGGTGTTTCTGTCTGGGATATGGCAAAAGCTTACAGTGTATTTGCCAACGGCGGCCGTCTTGTGGAACCCCGCATTATTCTCAAAGTCGTCGACAGAAGTGGAAATGTCCTTGAAGATAATACAGGCACTCCTGAGAGTAAACAGGTCGTCGATGAAAAGGCGGCATGGAAACTGACGAGCGTTCTGGAAGAAGTTATTTCCCGCGGTACCGGCGGTAATGCATACATAGGCCGTGAAGCGGCAGGAAAGACAGGAACGACCGACGATGAACATGATGCCTGGTTTGCCGGATACACAGCCAATCTGTCCACGGCAGTCTGGATCGGCGATGATGCCTCCACAAATGCCGGATATACCGGTGGTACAATTCCGGCCATCATCTGGCGTGACTACATGAGTCAGGCGGAGAATACCTACCGGGCAAAACGTTTTGATATCCCCGCATCTGTTGCGGCGGAAATAGCAAAGGCCCGGGCAGAAAAAGAGAAACAGGAAAAAGAAGAAAAGAAGAAGAAAGAGGAAGAAGAAAAGAAAAAGAAGAAAAAAGAACTGGGTGATAAAATCAAGGCGGCAGGAAATAAAATCCTTGACAAAATTGCCGGTCACTCTTCTTCTGAAAAGCAGTAATAACGAAGGTAAATAAAAAAGGCGCCCCTCAGGATGCAGGACATCAGGGAGCGCCTTTTTTGAATCTCCTTTCCGCAAAATGGAAATTTCCGGGGGAATAAGACTTTATAGGGGAAGACTAAAATCACAAGAAACTGCATAAGCAAAAGCCTTGCAAACAAACAGTCAAAAAGATTATAATTAATACAACGATAAATCTCGATATAATTTTCAAAGGAGGAGCCATGACAAAAATAGCAGAATCCCTGTCGGGAAGACGGTCTTATTACCAAATTCATAAAGAAATCCCCGTTTCGCCGGCACAAGTGGAGGAAACAGTCAAAGAATTGACAGAACTTGTTCCCGATGCCTTTGATATGAAAAGCTCCCGTGTCGTTCTTCTCATGGGAGAGGCACATGACGACTTCTGGAACCTGGTTTATGACTGCTTCGGCGGAAAAGTGGCGCGTGAAAAAACAGACAGCTTTAAGGCAGGAGCAGGGACGATACTTTATTTCTATGACGAAAAAGTAGTAGAAAAAATGCAGGAAACCTATCCCTCCTATACGGAAAACTTTCCCGTCTGGGCTAACCAATCGAGCGGTATGCTCCAGATGTCCCTCTGGGCGGCTCTCCGTGAACTCGGAATCGGCGCGACGGTCCAGCATTACAATCCCGTCATCGATGAAGCGGTAAGGAAACGCTTTGATCTGCCCGGTCATTATAAAATGGTGGCACAAATGCCCTTCGGCGGTATCGCAGAAGAACCGGAGCCGAAGAAAAAAGAAGATATTTCTCTCCGCGTACAGGTGATTTCCTGAATAAAGAAAAGCTTTGCCCGACGGCAGGGCTTTTTTATTTCCTTTATCAATTATCGGAAGTATATTGCATAAAAAGATAAGTCGGAAGATAATAATAAAGAGAAATTATATAAATAAGAAAGGGGGCAACAGAAAATGGACAAATTACTGCAGCAAATGAAAGAAGAATGGGAAAGAATGACGCCGGAACAAAAGAAGAAGTGGAAAGCGGACGAAGAGGAACGACTGAAAGAGTGGGACAAGTATATAGAGGAGTTTCAGAAAACGCCGTTAACGGAAGAACAGAAGAGATACTTCGCGTGGATGGATTCCGTAGAGGACGGGAGCTATCAGACAGAGGAGAACAAGAAGCGGATTCGGGAAATAGCGGACAGCATTTAGGGGAACAATTCATATCTTATGTAAGAAAATTAAGAGATAATGCAAAAGTATTGGTAGGGACATATAGAACAGAAGCATTAGAAAAAGCCGGGAAAGATGCCGGCCTTTCTTCTATCACAAAAGAACGGGGAGATAAATAATCATATGAATACACGGATTTCCATATCGGGTATGCGGTGAATTTATTCTGACTGAAAATCAAAATAAGTTCACCGTTTTTATAATTTCCCGGATTTTTGGTAAAATAAAATAAGATATTTTTGAAAGAACCGGAGAAAAAACAAGACAAAAGCCGCACCGGGCATTTGGGGGAGAAAACACGGCCCCGGCGCAAGTTACGGGCAAAAATAAAACCGCCCGTTTTGGCAGGCAGCATATTTCCTTGTTTTCCACTATAATAATAAAGAAAAATCATGTAAATGAGGGAGCTTATGAGAAACGAAGAATCTGCGGTCCGTATGAATGAAATCCGCAGCATAGAAATCAATGACCTCGGTGTCCACGGAGAAGGAATCGGCCGTGTAGACGGATTTACCGTTTTTGTGCCGGGCGCACTTCCTTCTGAAATCGTTAAAGCGGAAATTACGGTCGTCAAAAAATCCTACGCCAAAGGAAAGCTGTTGGAAATAGAAAAAACATCACCATACAGGACACAGCCGTCCTGCCCGGTGTATGAAAACTGCGGCGGCTGCCAGATTTCCCACCTGACCTATGAAGGACAACTTGACGTAAAATACCGCCGTGTCCGGAGCGTGATAGAAAGGATTGCCAAAGAACCGGGAGAACTTGTCCTGCCCGTTCTTCCGGCGGCGCACCCGTTTCACTACCGAAATAAAATGGCTGTCCCTGCAGGCATGGTAAACGGCGTTCCTGCCCTGGGCTACTACAAACAGGGAAGCCACGAAGTCATTCCCGTCAGCACCTGCGAAATACAAGAAGAAGAAAACAACCGTCTTCTCCAATGGGCAGAAACATTTATACAGAAACACCGTATTTCCTTATATAACGAAAAAACAAAAAAAGGAAGTATCCGCCATATCATGGGACGGGTGGGCAATGACGGGAAAGTTATGGCCGTCATCGTCACCGCGACAGAAGAACTGCCGGAAGAAAAAGAATGGATACGGGATATACAAAAAGAACTCCCCTTTGTCACCTCTCTTTACCACAATATACAGCCCCGCCCGGGAAATGTGATACTGGGAAAGAAAATCCGCCTCCTTTGGGGACGGGAAACACTCACCGCTTCCCTCGACGGACTGGCATTTGAAGTATCGCCCTACTCCTTCTTCCAAGTGCACAAAGAACAGGCGGAAAAACTGTACGAAACCGCCCTCGCTTATGCAAATCTTACAGGAAAAGAAACGGTCATCGACGCCTACTGCGGAACGGGGACCATTTCCCTTTGCCTTGCGAAAAAAGCAAAAAAAGTCATCGGTATAGAAATCGTAAATCCGGCGGTCGAAGACGCCATAAAAAATGCAAAAGCAAACCATATAGAAAATGTGGAATTTCACGCCGCCGATGCAGGAAAACTGATGCCCGAACTGTACCAAAACGGACTCAAACCCGACGTGATTGTCATGGATCCCGTAAGAGCAGGCTGCGCAGAAAACGTACTGAAAGCCGCCGCCGCTATGAATCCCGAAAGAATCGTCTACGTCTCCTGCAATCCCGCCACCTTCGCAAGAGATGCGTCCATTCTGAAACAGGAAGGCTACAGAATCCGAGAAGTACAGCCGGTAGACATGTTCCCCCAGACCATGCACGTCGAGACGGTAGCTCTGTTGTACAAACTAAATACAGAACATCATTTAGATATAGAAATAGGGGAAGATGAATTATCT